>Ga0247809_1000025_pt1 | contig 122080 bp, 107 predicted proteins | sample UWRJL104311B1_FD_180951 | JGI IMG/M metagenome (GOLD analysis project Ga0247809, IMG submission 180951) | Plant litter microbial communities from Arlington Agricultural Research Station in Wisconsin, United States - UWRJ-L104-311B-1 | ecosystem: Environmental > Terrestrial > Plant litter >... | reverse complement strand
AATTGCCGGTTTTACTAAATCTTCCATTTTCAAAAACCATTGGTCTGATAATCTTGGCTCTATTACCGCTTTGGTTCTTTCAGATGTTCCTACTTTATTCAAATGAATTTCGGTCTTCGCCAAAGCTCCGGTTTCTTCTAATTCTTTTGCAATTTCGGTACGAACCACAAAACGATCTTTTCCCTGATAATGTAAACCGAAACTATTTAATGTCGCATCTTCATTAAAAATATCAACAATTTCAAGATTGTGTTTTTCTCCTAACGTTTTGTCATTCATATCGTGTGCAGGAGTTACTTTCAAACATCCTGTACCGAATTCAACATCTACATATTCATCTTCGATGATCGGAATTACTCTTCCACAAATAGGAACAATGGCGCTTTTACCTTTTAAATGTGTAAAACGTTCATCGTTCGGATTGATACAGATAGCAGTATCTCCAAAAATAGTTTCCGGACGTGTTGTCGCGATAGTTAAGAAATCTTCTGAACCTTCGATTTTATATTTTAAGAAAAATAATTTTCCTTGTTGTTCTTCGTAAATAACTTCTTCGTCAGAAAGCGTTGTTTTAGCTTCCGGATCCCAGTTTACCATTCGGTATCCTCTGTAGATTAGTCCTTTGTTATATAAATCAACAAAGGATTTAATTACAGATGCTGACATGTCAGGATCCATCGTAAATTTGGTTCTTTCCCAGTCGCAAGAAGCTCCAAGTTTTTTAAGCTGGTCTAAGATTACACCTCCATACTTATCTGTCCATTCCCAGGCATGTTTCAAAAATTCTTCCCGGGTTAAATCATTTTTATTGATTCCTTCCGCTTTTAATTTTGCTACCACTTTTGCTTCAGTCGCAATCGATGCGTGATCCGTTCCCGGAACCCAGCAGGCGTTAAAACCTTTAAGACGCGCTCTACGAATTAAAACATCCTGAATGGTATTGTTCAGCATATGCCCCATGTGCAAGACTCCAGTGACGTTTGGCGGCGGAATTACAATTGTGTAAGGTGTTCTGTGATCTGGTTCAGAATGAAAATAATTATTTTTCATCCAATACTCATACCATTTATTCTCGATTGTCTTAGCGTCAAATTGTGCTGGAATTGTCATTTTATTGTGGGTATAGTTTAATCGTTAATGTATTAGTACCTTACTATCTTACCTTAATTATTAATCATTATTATAAACGATTAAATTGATAAACAAATAAAGACTAAAACTTTGGTTCAGTTTTTGTAATTATAAGTGACGACAAAAGTAAATAATTAAGTACACTATAAAAAGAGAAATAATAACGAAATATTAATTTGCGTATTAATTAAAACAAAGTATATTTACTTACAACTTTAAAACAATTTCAAAATGAAAAATGTTGCCACTTTTATTGCAATAGTATTATTTAGCGCAATTGGTTATTCCCAAAAGGGACCAAAAATCGAATTTGCTGCTCAGGATAATACTATCGATTATGGTAAAGTATCGAAAACTGATAATCCAGTTCGATCATTTGAATTTACAAATACGGGAGATGCTCCATTGTTGATTACATCTGCAGAATCCACACTAAGTTCAATCGTTGTGACAAAACCTAATTCAGCAATTTTGCCAGGAAAAAAAGGTAAAATTGATGTAAAATACAATATGGCTGCAGGTCCTATTCGTAAAACGATAACTGTTGAAACCAATGCAGTAAATCATCCTGATGGTCGTGTTGCTTTAAAAATTAAGGGAGAAGTTTTATAAAACAAATATTAAATATATCACAGCCGTTTCTTTAAATGAGAAACGGCTTTTTTATTGGTGATAAAATCAAACTATTTTTTTATTTACATTCAATACTTTTAAACCTGTATTTTACTTTATCAAAATCAATAGGTTTTCCTTTTTCAAAATAGGAAGCACCAAGTGACGTAACTATAGAACCATTTCCTAAAACAAGCTCATTACCACGTTTTAAAAACGCCATAGGATTTTTAAAAATCTGCTTATTTTGTCCCTGTGTAAATGTATAATCAGCAAACAAAGTATCCCCACGAAATTCTCCCTTGATTTGCCCTGTTTTTTCTGATGCAAACTCAATTTTCATGATCATATCTCCAATAATCTTACCGTCTTTTAAAGTGTTCAATTTTAAGTCAAGAGTATCAGTTTCATAAATGGCTTTAAAGCATTCAGACCTAACAAACGTTTCAGCTTTTTCCTTTGACACTTCAGCTCCATTCAAGCTTTCATTTTTTTTACAGCTTTGGAATGCTACGCAAGCCAAAAGCAAACACAATGTAAATTGATTTTTCATAATTGAATATTTAAATTTCAAATCGTTATTAAACCTTGAATTTACAATTTTTAATTATAAACTCACTTCTTCATTTCAATTGGTATTTTATTCTTAACAGTAATCATCTGTTTGCATTCATAATAAATTTTCATTTACATTTATTCTTGCAATTTATAAAAGAATAGATGTATACGACTTAAATCATTTATAGCTCATCTTCCAATTTAAAACGAAGTTTCAACAAAACACTGTTCCTTTCGATTTCCAAATTAATCCAGACATCATCCTCAGATTTCAAAAGCTGGTTAATTTGCTCTAAGGAATATCTATAAGGCCGATGATGATTTATACTAATTACAATATCCCCTTTTTTTAAGCCACATTTTTCAGCGGCAGAGTTTTTTCGAACATTAACAATTTCAAAAATTGGTTTTAATTGAAACTTATATTTGAAATCCTGTTCCCTGTTCTTTGCATTTTGTCTGGAGCCTTCATCTCCAACATGAAGTATATTTACCATTTCAAAATGTACCGTTTCCTGAACCCATTGCAATCCATTATGCTGGATCGTAATTCCGCTTTTATTATAGGTAAAAGGATCTTTAAATTTATTATTGGGTTTTAAGTATATTTTTTTATCCGCATAATCCAAAACAACCCTGAACCTTTTTAAAATTTCCCCTCCAACAGAACCAATTCTTCCTGTAACCATTTTTACATTTTTAATTGAACTGGAATCTGGAAATGCAACAATTGGATTTTTAAATTCAAAATCAGCTAAATAAAATTTAGACACTTTTGCACGATGTCCTTCAATATCCCCACTAAAACCTTTTCCTAAAAAATCAGGAAAATTCTTTTCTGGTAATTTTATTTTATCATTTTCAAAAATCCAAAATGAATCGCTATTACCAATATCAATTAATAATTTTGACGGAACTTTATTTTCGTTAACTATGGCAGTTGCATATAGGTAAGGCTTTGATTTTTCAATTGTAATTGGAATAACTTTATTTTTTCTTTCTAAATTATCACGTGTTTTTTCATTATTACTGTGTACGATTACCTTTTTTTTCTTATAATTAATCTCAACAATGTTATTTTTAAAAAATTTATATCCAATGATGCCATTTACCGGAATTCCTATATGAGATGACAAATTAAAACCCTGATCCAAAATAATAAATACCAAATGATTAGTCGATTTTAAACCATTCATTTCCAAGATGTTATTTGTTGATTTTAAACCTTCAATTTCCTCTTCACTTCCTAATCCACGAAGTTTAATTTTTTGAATATTTTTAAAACTAACCTCTTTTTTATCTTCCATACTGAACATAATAGTTTCTTCAACTCCTGAATCCAACAAGAAATTCAGTTCGACACCATTTACCTTTACAGGAATAAAAACAAGATTATTTATCAGCTTAAAAGGTATAACAGCCTTTTTCCGATGGTTTTCTAGTAAAAAATCATCCTGAGCCATTGTTGGAAAAACCAATAAAAGACTAAAAAATAGGTTAAATATTTTTTTCATTAACAATTTTTACTCTAAAATTAATAAAAATATTGATAATTGTTACATTTTTAGAAGTAAACGTATTGTTCTCGTTAAATTCGAAAAAAAAATGCAAATTTGCACTTCAATAATAAAACACATGCCAACAATTTCAAACAAAGGCAGAAACATGCCCGAATCACCGATACGCAAATTGGCTCCTTATGCAGACATTGCAAAACAAAAAGGACATAAAGTGTATCATTTAAACATTGGTCAACCGGATATCAAAACACCCGAAGTGGCCATCGAGGCGGTAAAAAATATTGATTTAAGTATTATAGAGTACAGTCCGTCAGCCGGATATGAAAGTTATAGAAAAAAATTAGCTAAATTTTACCAACGTCAAAATGTAAATGTCAACTCAGAAGACATCATTATAACCACTGGTGGTTCTGAAGCCTTATTATTTGCTTTGGCCACGATTACGGATCCGGGAGATGAAATCATTATCCCCGAGCCTTTTTATGCTAATTACCACGCCTTTGCATCATCAACAAGTGCAACAGTTATCCCTGTAATCTCTACCATAGAAAGTGGATTTGCTTTGCCAAGTATTGAAGATGTCGAAAAATTGATTACACCAAGAACCAAGGCTATATTAATTTGTAATCCTGGAAATCCAACAGGTTATTTATATTCTGAATCAGAAATCAAACAATTAGCACATTTAATCAAAAAACACGATTTATATCTAATTGCTGACGAAGTATATCGTGAGTTTTTGTATGATGGTGATGATGAACATTTTTCTGTAATGAATTTAGAAGAAGTGGATCAAAATGTAATCATGGTTGATTCTGTTTCAAAACGTTACAGTATGTGTGGCGCAAGAATTGGCTGTTTGGTAACTAAAAACAAACAAGTTTTGGCAACTGTAATGAAATTTGCACAGGCCCGTTTAAGTCCGCCAACAATTGAACAAATAGCTTGTGAAGCTGCAATTGACACTCCTCAAAGTTATTTTGATGAAGTAATTGCCGAATATAAAAGCCGTCGTGACACTTTGATTACCGAACTGAACAAAATTGAAGGTGTAATCGTAACCAAACCAAAAGGAGCTTTTTATTGCATTGCACAACTGCCAATAGAAAATTCTGAAGATTTTGCACAATGGCTTTTGGATAGTTATGATCTAAATGGTGAAACCGTAATGGTTGCACCTGCAGCAGGATTCTATTCAACTCCAGGAATGGGATTGAATCAGGTAAGGATTGCGTATGTTCTAAACAAAAAAGATTTAGTTACTGCTGTAAACATATTAAAAGAAGCCCTCTTGGTTTATAATAAAAAATAATCGAAAGCAAATATATCTTTCAAAAGGCAATAACTACTTAAGTTATTGCCTTTTGAATTTTTAAGAAACACTGATTTCATTTTAATTTAAATTATATCCAAAAAGGAGCAATTAAATAGTAAAAACGATAGAAAAGGTTTCCTATTTATTAATTATCTTTACCACCTTAAAAAGATATACCCATACTAATAGTAGTTTTTAATGATAAATAACGAAGATTTTCAAGACGAAATAGGAGACAATCATTTTAGCAATAATGCTCAAAATCCTTTAAGACAGGATGCTTTTGACTTAAGCGATGATGAAAAAATAGAAAGAATAAAAAAAGATGTTGAAAACATTCTGCAAACATTAGGAATGGATTTAACGGATGACAGCATAAAAGGCACCCCAAACAGAGTAGCAAAAATGTTTGTAAAAGAGATTTTTGGTGGCTTAAACCCTTCTAAACAGCCAAAAGCATCTACTTTTGACAATAATTACAAATACGGTGAAATGTTAGTTGAGAAAAACATTACTGTTTATTCTACCTGTGAACACCACTTATTACCAATTATTGGACGTGCACATGTTGCTTATATTTCGAGCGGAAGAGTTATCGGTTTGTCTAAAATGAACCGTATAGTTGAATATTATGCTAAAAGACCTCAGGTTCAGGAGCGTTTGACAATGCAAATTGTACAGGAATTGCAAAGAGCCCTTGGGACTGAAGATGTTGCCTGCGTTATAGATGCGAAACACCTTTGTGTAAATTCAAGAGGAATAAAAGATATCGAAAGCAGCACTGTAACCTCAGAATTCGGTGGAAAATTTAAAGATCCTCAAACAAAAAGAGAATTTTTAGATTATATTAAGTTAGAAACTCAGTTCTAATTTTTCAATATTTCTATTATATTTATAGTCTAGCCCTGATGGAAGCGGCATCCTTTTATGGTGGGGTTCACCATAAAAGATACAGCGGACAGCAGGATTAGCTTCTAAAAAATCAATTAAAAAAATATGCCATTATATACAAGTCAACATCTAAAAATATACAATTCACTTTCGGGTGAAAAAGAAAATTTCAACCCAATTCACGAAGGAAATGTTGGAATGTATGTTTGCGGACCTACGGTTTACAGCAATGTACACTTGGGAAATGTGAGAACTTTTATGTCTTTTGATATTATATTCAGGTATTTTTTACACCTTGATTATAAAGTTAGGTATGTTCGAAACATAACAGATGTTGGTCATATTGTAGATGATGTAGATGAGGGTGAGGATAAAATTGCTAAAAAAGCACGTCTGGAGCAATTAGAACCTATGGAGGTTGTACAGCGTTATACTGTTGATTTTCATGAAATCCTAAAAGCTTTCAACTTTTTACCGCCAAGCATTGAGCCAACAGCTACAGGACATATTATTGAACAAATTGAAATCATCAAAAAAATCATTGATACCGGAATTGGCTATGAAGCCAACGGATCAGTATATTTTGATGTTGTAAAATATAATGAAACCAATAATTACGGAATTTTAAGCGGCAGAAACATCGAAGATATGCTTGCTAACACACGTGATCTTGATGGTCAGTCGGACAAAAGAAACCCACAGGATTTTGCCCTTTGGAAAAAGGCAGAACCGGAACATATTATGAGATGGCCTTCACCTTGGAGCGATGGCTTTCCTGGCTGGCATTTAGAATGTACTGCTATGAGTACCAAATATCTCGGAAATCACTTTGACATACATGGCGGTGGAATGGATTTGAAATTTCCTCACCACGAATGTGAAATCGCTCAAAACGAAGCTTGTACAGGTCAGTCTCCGGTAAATTACTGGATGCATGCCAATATGCTGACTTTAAACGGAAAGAAAATGGCAAAATCAACCGGTAATAATATTTTACCAGGGGAAATTTTAAGCGGCGACAATAACATTCTAAGCAAGGCATTTTCTGCATCTGTTACTCGTTTTTTTATGTTGCAGGCACATTACAGAAGTATTTTGGATTTTTCTGACGACGCTATTGTAGCTGCTGAAAAAGGATATAAAAGATTAATGGAGGCTGTTGATTCATTATCAGCAATTTCAACAAGCACCTCAAGTTCAATAGATATTTCGACATGGAAACAACTATGTTATGACGCTATGAACGACGATTTTAATACGCCAATCTTAATTGCCCAATTATTTGAAGCTGTTCGTTACGTTAATTTATTGAAAGAGGGAAAAGAAACTATTTCAACCGAAGATCTAAAAATATTTACAATTGCAATGAAAGCTTTTGTTTTTGATGTTTTAGGTTTAAGCGATGAAAAGGTTGCCGACAGCAATAATGGCAAATTAGAAGGTGCGATAAATATGCTTATCGGAATGAGAAATCAGGCTAGAGCCGACAAAAACTTTGCGCTTTCTGATCAAATTCGTGATCAGTTGATTGCTTTGGGAATTCAGTTAAAAGACGGAAAAGAAGGCACAAGCTTTTCCATATAATCAATTCATTTTCTAATAAATCATGAAAGTCATAACTCCCTTTGTTTTATTAGTACGTTTTTATCAAACTGCCATTTCACCCTTTACTCCTTCATCATGCAGGTTTGAACCCACTTGTTCTACTTATATGATTCAGGCTTTGCAGACGCATGGTTTATTTTATGGCCTTTATTTAGGAACCAAACGTATTCTGAGCTGCCATCCTTGGGGCAGAACAGGCTACGATCCTGTTCCGGAAAAGAAATGCTCACATAAACATTAACTTATAATAATGACTTACTCTGCTATAATTTTTTATTTTTACAACATCTCTAAAACATAATACTACATGACACACGCCTTAAACATCGTTTGGAATCCTTCAGAAGGAATCGATTTAGGTTTTTTTATGATTCGCTATTACAGCCTAATGTTTGTAATCGCTTTTGGAATAGGCTGGTTCATAATGAAGAAGATTTTTGAACGTGAAAACGAATCCATTGAAAAATTAGATTCTTTGTTTGTCTGGACCGTTTTGGCAACGCTAATAGGGGCACGATTAGGACATGTTTTATTTTATGATTGGGAATATTTCAGAAATCATTTACTGGAAATATTTTTACCATTCAGGTTTTCTCCAAATTTTGAATTCACAGGCTTTCAAGGTCTTGCAAGCCACGGCGCAGCGATAGGAATTATTGTTGCCATGTATTATTACAGCAAAAAAATATTAAAACGTCCATTATTATGGATTTTAGACAGGGTTGTTATACCGGTTGCCAGTGGAGCTATATTTGTCCGTCTGGGTAATTTTTTCAATTCTGAAATTATTGGACATGAAACTAGTTCTTCTTTCGGAATTCGTTTTTTACATGATCAATTCAGCAAGTCTGAAGCTGTAAATGCAACGCAAATAGCCAGTCCGAAAGAAGCTTATAATGCCATAGCAACAAATCCAAAATTTGCAGAATTATTAGCTCAGGTTCCTGCGAAACATCCTACTCAATTATACGAAGGTTTTTGCTATATTTTTGTATTTGCTATCTTATTTTTCCTCTATTGGAAAACTAATGCGAGGCTTCGATCAGGATATCTATTCGGGCTGTTTCTGGTATTATTGTTTCTGGTGCGATTTATTGTGGAGTTCGTAAAAGAAAGCCAAGGCGGTTTTGAAAGCGAATTAGGAATGTTTTCTACTGGTCAATGGTTAAGTATTCCTTTTATCATAATTGGTCTTTTCTTTATCATCAAAGCAAAAAGAAATCCTTTGGCAACATCCTAAGAATTTAATTTTAATATATCTCAATAATAACGCCCAATATTAACTTATTGGGCGTTGTTGTTTATAATGATTAATGGCTTACTAGATCCATTCTTGCTGCTCTTATTTTTTTCGGAGCAGAAATAATCTTAAAAAGAGCTTTAGTCCCGCTGTACGCTAAATCTTTTCCCTGCTAAAGGAGCAGGAAAAAGGATACCACTTCCATCGGGGCTATGCAAGAAATTTATCATTCTTAAGACTTCTTGAACAAAAACTTATTCGCCAGGTAAAGTATAAATAAAACATAATAATTCTTCATATCAATTTACTTCTAATATAGAAATACTGCTTTCCCTGTAATTGAATGTCCAAACATCAATTACAGACAAAAAAAAGATTCAACTTTCGTTGAATCTTTTTTTTTGCTTTTATATAAAAATAAAACTATGCATCTTTATGCTTTTGTTCAATTATAGCTTTATCTTCTTTAGAGATTGAGTCTACCAATACTGGTGTCGCAATAAACAATGAAGAATAAGTACCTACAATGATACCAATCAACATAGCAAAGATAAATCCTCTAATTGATTCACCACCAAAAATAAACATCGTCAACAACACAATAATCATGGTCAATGAAGTATTTAGGGTTCTTGATAATGTAGTATTAACAGAAGCGTTTACAATATCTTCAAAACTACCTTTACGATTACCAATAATAAACTCTCTAACTCTATCAAATACAATTACGGTATCATTCATCGAATAACCAATAACGGTAAGGATTGCTGCAATGAAATGCTGATCCATTTCCATATGGAAAGGCATAAACTTATAACATAAAGAATAAATTCCTAATACAAATATTACGTCATGCGCCACAGCTGCAATTGCACCTAATGAATATTGCCATTTACGGAAAGAAACCATTAAGTATATGAAAATTGCTGCCATCGCACCAAGAACTGCCCAGTATGAGTTGGTTTTTATATCTTCTGAAATAGAAGCACCAACTTTTGAAGCTTGTAAGACCCCTATTTTTTTACCATTATATGAATTAATGAATTTTTCATATGATGTGTTCGGGTAATATTTTGCTAAAGCATTATATAATTTTTGATTCACTTCTTCATCAATTGCCACACCATCTTCCTGAATTTTATATTTAGTAGTGATTTTTAACTGATCATCATCTCCTAAAATTTTAGCTTCAACAGGAGTTCCGAAAGCAGCAGATAATTCATCCGAAACCACAGTTGCATCAACTGGTTTTTCAAATTTAACCTGGAAAGTTCTTCCTCCAACAAAATCTACTCCCTGATCCAGTCCATTCACAAAAAAGATCGAAACTAAACTTACAACAACTACAATAGAAGAGAAAATATAAGTGAATTTTTTTACTCCAATAAAATCATAGTGGAAGTTAGTAAACCAATTTTTAGTTATGTTAGTAGAGAAAGTCAAATCACCTTTTCCTGCAATATTTTTATCAATAAAAATTCTTGCTATAAAGATTGATGTGAACATTGAAGTAACAATACCAATAAGTAATGTTAAGGCAAAACCTTTAATAGGTCCTGTTCCAAAGATGAACAAAATAGCACCTGTAAGTACGTGTGTAACGTTAGCATCAATAATAGAACGCATAGCTCCATGCCAGCCATATGAAGCAGCAACTGCTTCAGATAGAGATTTACCTTCTCGCAATTCTTCTTTGGCTCTTTCGAAAATAATGATATTCGCATCTACTGCTGTACCTAATGTCAATACGATACCCGCAATACCCGGCAATGTAAGTACAAATCCAAAACTTGCCATAATTCCGAATAGGAAAAGTAAATTCAATAATAAAGCAAGGTTAGCATACCAGCCGGCTTTACCATAATAAAATACCATCCAGAAACAAACTAATAAAAATCCTAATACAGATGAAATGGTTCCTGCATCAATTGCTGCCTGACCTAAAGATGGTCCTACAACTGTCGATTGAACAATATCAGCAGAAGCTGGTAATTTACCTGCATTTAATACGTTTGCTAAATCTTTTGTTTCAGCCACGTCAAAAGCTCCTGTAATTTCAGATCTTCCACCGGCAATTGGTCCGCTGGTTACTCCTGGTGCAGAATAAACGATGTTATCAAGTACGATAGCAATATAACCTTTTTGAGAAAATGCTCTTCCTGTTAATTCTTCCCAGATTTTAGCTCCCTGACTGTTCATTTGCATTGAAACAGCTGGTTTACCCATTTGATCGAAAGTATCTTTTGCATCAGTGACAACTGCTCCGCTCATTGCCGGAGAATTGGCTCTGTTTCCTTTTAATGCATATAATTCAACAGCTTCGATAGCTTTTGCTTTATCATCTTTTATTGTAGTTGGCTTGCTCCATACAAATTTTGCATAGTTTTGATCACCAGCCAATAAAACTCTAATATCAGGTCTTTTAAAATAACTGTTAATTACAGCAGTGTCTTTTACAGAAAAGTATCCTAAAACCGGACCACCACCCTGACTAAGCATTTTATCAAATAAAGGATTATTCCCTTTTTTAGTATCAACTGAATCTTTAGCATCAGTCAACAAAGCATTCAATGAATCTTTTGCAACTGCTTTAGTTTCTGTTTTTTTAACTTCAGTTTTCTTTAAAACCTCGTTAGCATTAACTAAAAAATTACCGATTTCTTCAACTTTGTAAGTTTCCCAAAATTCTAATTGTGCTTTACCACCTAATAATTTTTTTATTCTGTCAACATCCTTAGCCCCCGGAAGTTCAACTAAAATTCTTCCTGTATTTCCAAGCTTTTGGATGTTTGGCTGTGTAACACCAAATTTGTCAATACGCTCTCTTACTACTTTATAAGCACTTTCAACAGACTCATCAACTTTTCTTTTAATAACTTTTTGTGCCTCTGCATCAGACATTTCAAATGCAATTCCACCTTCACCCTGCAAGTTTCTGTTTGCGAAAATTTCAGGAGAAGCTAATTTTACTGTTCCATTTGAATTGGCATCAAAAGCTTCAAAAAATTTATCCAGGTACGATTTATTTCCCTCTAAATTTGCAGTTGCATCAGCCAATGACTTATTAAAAACAGGATTTTTAGAATTGTTTGCCAATCCTTTTAAAACGTCTTTAATAGAAATTTGAAGAATTACATTAATTCCTCCCTCTAAGTCAAGACCTTTATTTAACTGCTTGTTTTTTACTTCATTATAGGTAAAATCTGTAAATCCAAGATTTACTACTTTTTCTTTGCCAATAGAGTCTAAGAATTTTAACTCTTTATCAGGATTATCTCCTGCGAAAGCTTTAGCTTTATCTTTGACACCGCTTGCCACAAAAGTGAAAGAAAGTTGGTAAATACTTACCAACGCAAATAGAATTGCGAAAAATTTAATAAGTCCTTTATTCTGCATTATTACTAAAAATTAATTATGTTTTATTGTTTATTTTGTTTTAAAGTCCCATAAAATAAGCCCTGACATGATTTTTAAAAACTAAAAAACTCAATCACGAATTACCACATTTTTTTTAAACCGAGCAAATATATAATTCTCGAAAAGATTAACCAATTTATTTATTAATTAATCTCAAAAAAAAGACTGCAAAAAGTGCAGTCCTTCTTATTTTTAACGCAAATCTTATACTAAAATCGATTTTAAGGCATCATTCATACTTCTGACAGCATCTGCACTTTTGGCAAACAAAGCTTTTTCATTATCATTTAACTGAATGTCCAGAATTTCTTCTACTCCATTTTTGCCAATAATACAAGGTACTCCTATACATATATCACTTTGTCCGTATTCACCTTCTACAAAAACAGAACACGCAATCATTTTCTTTTGATCATTTAAAATACTATCCACTAAATAAGCAACAGAGGCTCCGGGAGCATACCATGCAGATGTTCCTAAAAGCCCGGTTAGGGTTGCCCCTCCAACCATAGTATCAGCAGCAACTTTTTGCAATACATCTTCCGATAAAAATTCAGTTACCGGAATTCCATTGTAAGAAGCCAGACGAGTTAAAGGAATCATCGTTGTATCACCATGTCCACCAATTACCATAGCCGAAATATCGTTTGCCGGTTTATCCAGCGCCAGGGAAAGATAAGTTCTGAAACGAGAACTATCTAACGCTCCACCCATACCTATTATTCTGTTTTTTGGTATTCCAGTAGATTTTAAAGCTAAATAGGTCATCGTATCCATTGGATTGGAAACCACAACTATAATCGTGTCGGGAGAATATTTTAATACATTCTCAGCAACTGTTTTTACAATTCCTGCATTAATACCTATTAATTCTTCACGAGTCATTCCCGGTTTTCTTGGAATTCCTGATGTAATTACAACTACGTCACTTCCTGCCGTTTTAGAATAATCATTTGTTACACCTGATACTTTGGTATTAAATCCTGTATTGGTGGCACATTGTGTAATATCCAACGCTTTACCTTCGGCAAAACCTTCCTTAATATCCAACAATACAACTTCGCTTGCAATTTCCCTATACGAGATAACATCAGCACAAGTGGCTCCAACATTTCCTGCTCCTACAATGGTAACTTTCATATTTTATACTTTATTGGTTATTAATTAGTCTATTTATAAATCAACAATTCGTTTAATCGTTAAAGTAAATTTAAACAATTAAACGAATTGAAAGTTAAATATTATTATGCATCAATATTTGCATACACTGCATTTTTCTCAATAAACTCTCTACGTGGTGGAACTTCATCTCCCATTAACATCGAGAAAACCCTGTCAGCTTCTGCTAAACTATCTATATTAACCTGACGTAAAGTTCTGAAATTTGGATCCATTGTGGTTTCCCATAATTGCTCCGCATTCATCTCTCCAAGACCTTTATAACGTTGAATTGCTGCGCTTCCACCCATTCTTTCATTTGCCTGATCACGCTGAACATCGTTCCATGCATACTCTTTTTTATTTCCTTTCTTAACTAAATACAAAGGTGGAGCTGCGATATAAACGTGACCTTCTTCTATTAATTCTTTCATAAATCTAAAGAAGAACGTCAATATCAAAGTAGAAATGTGGCTACCATCGACATCGGCATCACACATGATAATTACTTTATGATAGCGTAATTTGGAAAGGTTTAGTGCTTTACTGTCTTCTTCTGTTCCAACAGTAACTCCAAGAGCTGTAAAAATATTTCTAATCTCTTCGTTTTCAAATACTTTATGATGCATCGCCTTTTCAACATTCAAAATCTTACCACGTAATGGCAAAATAGCCTGAAATGCTCTGTCACGACCTTGCTTAGCTGTTCCACCCGCCGAATCTCCCTCGACAAGATATACTTCACAACGTGCAGGATCCTGTTCTGAACAATCAGATAATTTTCCGGGCAACCCACCACCGCCCATGACGGTTTTACGCTGTACCATTTCACGTGCTTTTTTAGCAGCATGACGTGCCTGTGCAGCCAAAATTACTTTCTGAACAATGATTCTTGCATCATTTGGATTTTCTTCCAGATAATTTTCAATCATTTCACTTACCGCCTGGCTAACCGGCGAAACAACTTCCCTGTTTCCAAGTTTTGTTTTTGTCTGACCTTCAAACTGAGGTTCAGCTACTTTTACGGAAATAATCGCAGTTAATCCTTCACGGAAGTCATCTCCGGAAATATCAAACTTCAATTTATCCAACATTCCGGATGCATCAGCATATTTCTTCAGAGATCTGGTCAAACCAGTTCTGAATCCTTGGAGATGCGTTCCTCCTTCGTGTGTATTGATATTGTTTACATAAGAAAAAATATTCTCTGTATAACTTGTATTATAAATCAAAGCAACCTCAACCGGAATTTCACCTTTCTCATGATCCATGGAAATTACATGGGCAATGATTGGCTCACGATTTCCATCCAAGTAACGAATATATTCTTTTAATCCTTCATCAGAATGAAAAACCTCACTTCTAAATTCTCCTTTTTCGTCAACTTCTCTCTTATCAGTAAACGTAATTGTGATTCCTTTATTCAAATAAGAAAGCTCACGCATACGAGCTGATAAAGTATCATATGAAAACTCTGTTGTTTGCGTAAAAATCGTATTGTCAGGATAAAAAGTCTGACGCGTTCCTCGTTTATCTGTTTCTCCGATTTGTTTAACCGGATACAGCGATTTTCCTCTTTCATATTCCTGTTCGTAGATTTTACCCTCTCTGAAAACAGTCGATTTCATGTGAACAGAAAGTGCATTTACAACAGAAACCCCAACTCCGTGCAAACCTCCGGAAACTTTATAAGAATCTTTATCAAATTTACCTCCGGCACCAATTTTAGTCATTACAACTTCAAGCGCGGAAACTCCTTCTTTTTTATGCAAATCAACCGGAATACCACGACCATTATCTTCAACAGTTACCGATCCATCTTCGTTAATTGCAACACCAATCGTATCACAATGCCCTCCCATTGCCTCATCAATAGAGTTATCAACAACTTCATAAACCAAATGGTGCAGCCCTCGAACCCCTACATCTCCAATATACATCGATGGACGCATTCTTACGTGCTCCATTCCTTCTAATGCCTGAATACTATCTGCTGAATAATTGTTCTTCTTGATTTCTTCGCTCATATAATTTATTCTAAAAATGTAATTATTGTCTAACACGCAAATATATAAAAACGCAATTTATATATCCATTAAATTGAGATTTAAAGCACCTAAGTTATTAACATATTATCAAAAAAAGTCATTAAAAAAAACAAAACTACTATCAAATTGAAAAACGATCCGTAACATCAAAATACAAAACAAAAAAATCCGAAACAAAACATTAAGATGTTGCTTCGGATTTAAATTATACGAATACTATTAAACAGTTACTCCTGATTTTGAAATTTCCGTATCTGCTTTAAGATGGGCTGCATTTGCCCTTCCGCTAGGATCAAGATTATCCTGCCATTTCGGAATCCATTTTCGCACAGTTTGCGCAGCACTTGTTTGAGGATAATATTTATGAAAAATGGAACGGTACAAATACGCCTCTTTGGTTGTTGGTGAATTATAAGGAAATTCAGCAGCAGCTCCTGTCAACTGTTCATCAGAAACTTGTGATGAGCAGAAGTCAATTAATTCATCTACCCATTTGTAACCAACACCATCGGAAAACTGCTCTTTTTGTCTCCATAAAATATCTGTTGGCAAATACGGGTCTTCCGGCGTATCAAATGCTTTTCTTAAAATGTATTTTTCAATACCATCGTAAGTTTTAGGCTGTTTTTCAATCGTTTTTGTACGGATTGCAACATCCAAAAATTCTTTATCTAAAAACGGAAACCTGGCTTCAACACCGTTAGCCATTGTGGTTTTGTCTGCACGCAGTAAATCGGCAGTAAATATTTTCTGAACCCTTTCAATTGTTTCTTCCTGAAATGCTTTTATTGAAGGAGCATTTCTAAAATATAAATGGCCTCCAAAAACTTCATCAGCACCTTCACCTGATAAAATTACTTTTACACCTGTTTCTGCAATTGCCTTGGACAATAAGTACATCGGCACACCTGATCTTACTGAAATTATATCATACGTTTCAATATGATAAATTATCTTTTCTAAGACTTCTATACCTTGTTCTACTGTGAAATGTATTTCATGATGTTCTGTTCCTAAAAATTCAGCAGCTTTTCTTGCTGCACTATTATCAGGAGAATCAGTTCCTAATCCAATTGAGAAAGAATGAAGTTTTTGACCGTTTTCTTTTAGGATTCGGTACGCAATAGCCGATGTAAGGGATGAATCCAATCCGCCTGAAAGCAGTACTCCTACCGGCACTTCACTCATTAATCTTTTTTTGGTAGCCTGAATTAATGTGTCTCGTATTAAATCCAAATCCAGACTTTCAACTGCCTTCTTATCATCTTCATATTCGGGCTGATAGTACTTTACAAAACCTGTTTTGCCGGTATAATAATGTCCTGGAGGAAAAGTTGAAAACGATTTGCACTGATCGGCGATTGATTTCATTTCTGATGAAAAATAAATCCTTCCTCTTTCATCCAAGCCATAATACAAAGGCTTAACTCCAATTGGATCACGTCCTGCTATATAATCATCTCCATCAATTACCACAAATGCAAAAACACCGTCAAGTTTATTACAAAAGTCATAACCAAACTCTTCATACAGATGCACGATAACTTCCGAATCGGATTTAGTCCTAAAAGTATGTTCTTTTAAAATAGTATTTTTTAGTTCCTGATAATTATAAATTTCCCCATCATGAATCATCCAGGCTTTCGTTGTTCCCTGAATAGGCTGTTTACCTGATTTCAAATCTATGATTGCTAAACCTTCATGACAGATTATACTGCCGTTGTCCATTATCCGCAAATCACTTTCATCAGGACCACGATGAGACATTCTGTTAGAAAGCTCCTTTACAAGTTGCGGATCTTTTCCTTTACCTATAACAGCTAATATTCCGGACATACTTTCTTATTTTATCATTATTATTTAAAGTAAATTTATTCTATTTCATCATTTAGCTTATCCCTCAAAATCCACTAATTGGTAAAGCCAAATATAAATAAAAGTAAAATAATTGTAAAAATTTATTTTCCAACAATTGAATTCAACAATTACCTATTTATAAAAACTGAGAAACGTCCTCATGAAGAGAACGTTTTTCTTTTTATCAAAATTGTATCTAAATTATGCTTTAGCATAGGCATCATCGTGTACACTTGCCACCGCTCTACCAGAAGGATCGTTCATGTTTTTGAAAGCCTCATCCCACTCCAAAGCGATTTTTGTACTACAAGCCACACTTGCTTCCTGAGGTACACATAATGCTGCAGCATCACTCGGGAAATGTTCTGCAAAAATGGAACGATAATAATACTCTTCTTTTGAAGTTGGCGTTTGTAATGGGAATTTATATTTCGCATTTGCCAGTTGTTCATCTGAAACTGCTTCTCCAACCACTTCTTTCAAAGTATCAATCCAGCTATATCCTACTCCGTCAGAAAATTGCTCTTTTTGTCTCCATGCCACACTTTCCGGCAACATATCTTCAAAAGCTTTACGAACTACCCATTTTTCCATCGGGTGCTCTTTGTTGATCATTTTATCTTGTGGGTTGATGCGCATGGCAACATCCATAAATTCTTTATCTAAGAATGGTACACGTCCTTCGATTCCCCATGCAGCTAAACTTTTGTTTGCACGTAAGCAATCGTACATGTGCAGTTTTCCTAATTTACGAACGTTTTCTTCGTGGAATTCTCTTGCGTTTGGTGCTTTATGGAAGTATAAATATCCTCCAAACAACTCATCTGCACCTTCACCAGACAATACCATTTTGATTCCCATTGATTTTATAACCCTTGCCATTAGCCACATTGGCGTTGAAGCCCTAACTGTAGTTACATCATAAGTTTCAAGGTTATAAATTACATCCCGAACAGCATCTAGACCTTCCTGAATAGTGAATTTAATTTCGTGATGAATAGTTCCGATATGTTTTGCCACAACCTGAGCCGCTGCTAAATCAGGAGAACCTTCAAGCCCAACTGAAAAAGAGTGCAATTGAGGATACCAGGCATCAGTAGTATCATCAGATTCAATACGTTTTTGCGCATATTTTTTGGCTACAGCCGAAGTAATAGAAGAATCTAAACCTCCTGATAGCAATACTCCATAAGGAACATCACTCATTAATTGTCTGTGAACCGCTGCTTCAAGCGCAACTTTAATATCTTCGATTTTTGTTTCGTTATCTTTTACAGCATCATAATCTTCCCAGTCCCTTTTGTACCATTGTACAAATTCACCGTCTTTACTTGTCATGTAATGTCCCGGAGGAAACAATTGAATTTTAGTACAATATCCTTCTAAAGCTTTCAATTCTGAAGCTACATAGAAAGTTCCATCCTGATCCCAACCGATGTACAATGGAATAATTCCTATGTGGTCACGAGCGATGAAATACTCATCTTTTTCTACATCGTAAATTGCAAATCCGAAGATTCCGTTCATTTCATCCACAAAGTGAGGCCCTTTTTCTTTGTAAAGAGCTAAGATAACTTCACAGTCACTTTCTGTTTGAAAGTTATATTTTCCTTCAAATTGTTTACGCAATTCTCTATGGTTGTAGATTTCACCGTTTGCAGCCAAAACCAATTTTTTATCTTCTGTAAACAACGGTTGTTTTCCTGAAGCAGGATCAACAATTGCTAAACGCTCATGAGAAAGAATTGCTTTTTCATTACTGTAAATACCGCTCCAGTCCGGTCCGCGGTGACGAATGATTTTAGACATCTCTAACACCTGAGGTCTTAATGTTTCTGCTTTTTGTTTTAGGTCAAAGGCACATACGATTCCACACATAATTATATATTTTTATTTTTAAATTTTATTTTTATAGGGCAAAGATGAAGTATTAGTTACAATTGAAAAACACAAATAACAATATCAATTACAAATATTAATCAAAACAATCAATTTACATGCTAAATGTAAAATTTTAATATAAAAAAAAGGCTTAAACTTGAAAATTTTAATTTCGAAGGTAAAAATGGTTTTAAAAAACAACTTATTTCTACCAATTACTTTTAAAACTTACCAAAAAAGTACAGATCATTCAACACTTTCAATGGTGTAGTGTGTCTTATTAATCTCAAAAGTAAAGCCAATTTTATTGCCCATTAAATGAGTTCCCAAAGGCGATTGAGGAGAGAGCGCAATAACATTAATACCTTCAATAGCAATTTTAGGAAGTGCCACACTGAGATACAAATAAATTCCGTTGGCTTTCACCAGACTTCCTGAAATGATATTTTCCGTTACTTTTGAAGAATCAATTTTATCTAAAATGGCTTTTTGGTTTATTGCTTCTTTTAATTTATTGGTGAGTTTTTCCTGTTCGATATGCATCATTGACAAGGCCGTTTCGTGTTTATCGCCAGCAGAACCTTTAGCATCGTTTTTAGAATCTTCGGTCAAAGCCGAAATCATATCCCTAAAAACATCTATTCGGTCCTGAACCATTTGTAAATAATGGGAATGTATTTTTTGTTTGAAAGTCATTTAGATATAGTATTCAAATTGTAATTTAAATGAATTCTGTAAAAATAGATTAATATTTTAAAGTCATAAAAATTAACACGCTGTTTTTTATTTTTTGATAAACAATCTATAATTTTAACACTCAAAAAAAATAAACTATATTATGAGAAGATCTACAATTATCACGACAATTGCATTTGCAGTTACGGTGCTTTTATCATCAAACGCCAATGCTCAAAAATTTCCTGACTTAGACAAAAGTCCAATGGATATGGCTTCATATCCTAATGACTACAAAGATCCTGCTAAACTTGTCCGAATTATCTATAGCCGTCCACAATTGAAAGGCAGAGATTTAAAAACTTTAATCCCTGAAGGAAAAGTTTGGAGAGCAGGAGCTAATGAAGCTGCTGAAATTACATTTTATAAAGATGTGAAATTAGGTGATAAAAAAATAAAAGCGGGAGCATATACTTTATTTCTTTTACCTGGAAAAGATGCTTACACAATAATCTTAAGTAAAGATTTGAATGTATGGGGTTCTTACACCTATAAAGAATCGAATGACATTGCAAGATTAAGCGTTCCGGTTACTGAAGGAACTGATTCTCTTGAAGCTTTTTCAATGGTTTTCACTAAAGCTGACAAAGGAGTTATTTTAAATATTGGCTGGGACAAGATAAGAATTGCTGTCCCATTTACAGAATAAAAAAATTGACTTCAAAAAAATAGCTTCCTAACCGGAAGCTTTTTTTTATAGTATCTATTAAATTCTTAAAAATCGAATTTATAATTCGCTCCACCCAGCACCTGGAATCCCTGAACAGGATAATTTAGCCATTTTTCATAAGCCTGATTACCAATATTGTTTAATTTCAAGAAGAAAGTAAGACGCTCACTGAATTTATAACCCAAATGTGCATTCGCATCAAAATAGCTTTTTAAAGTTATTACTGACGGATTTGCTGTCAAATCAAGATTAGATTGCATATCCTTACGTTCCCCAACATAAAAAACATTTACCCCTGCATACCACTGCTTTGTTATGTTTACATCCAGATTAGAACTCACTTTAAGAGATGGTAAATTCCATGCTTCTAAATTTCCGTCATTTTTATAACTGTTAAACGTTCCGTTGATTCCGAAAGTGACATTTTCAGAAAAATCTGCTTTTAATTCCCCATAAAAACGAAATGTTCTAACATCCTGATATACTACATTAAATGAATTTCCAAAAGCATAATCTTCATTTGCAGCATTTTCCGTATAATCATTGCTTTTAAACAGCCCTTTATTTTTTTCATTCAGATAAGAACCTGTCAAATTATAACTTACATTACTGGCCAGCTTCCCTTTCAAACCTGCAAAAACCGTATACTGATTATTAGTTGGTGCGATTGCAAGTGTTGGAGATAAAAATGGGTTTTCGGTCACAAAATCTGCATAAGAATTTTGCTGTAAACCTCCATTTACTCCAGTGTAAAAAATCATTAAATCACCCACAAGTTTATAAGAAGCATTTACTTTGGGATAGAAAAAAAGTTTGTTACCATTATTTTCCGAATCCAGGCTGTAGAATATTCCGGCTCCTAACTCTAATGTCCAGTCATTTTCATTCACTACAAAACTCGGCTCAATTCCTAAATTAGTAAAACTATATTTTAAAGGGTTTATATTGTCTTTAAAATAATTATTTTCGAAAGTACCAGTCACATGATCTACAATAATGTTGGTGTTAATTGATTGCTCCAATACATCCACCTTAAAAGTAGGTTTGACATAAAAACGATTTTCAGAAGAAGAAAAATTATCTGAAAAATGAGTAAACTTAGTAGCAATTTTACTGAACACACTTTCATTAAACTCCATATTACCACCAAGCGAAATTGTATTATAAGTATGACCTGGCGAAATTGAAGGTATCAAACTCAAATCAAAATCCTGAGGAAGACCATACCAGTTATAAATCTGGTTTTGATATCCTAAGTCAACATTCCAGGACATATCTTGGTTATTTTGTCCGTAACCAATATTTAAAGCCGTATCATAAAATTCATCATTTAAAAGAACATCTTTAATTCCTCCCTGTGACGAATGGTGACGGAACATCCCGGAAACAAAATCCTTGTTACCCAAATCATGAGTTACAAACAATTCGGCATTGAGAGTACCGTAATTTCCAACACCCGCTGTTGCATAATTACTGAACAGGCGTTCTTTCTTCGATTTTTCTACCCCTTCCGCTTTTCCTTTTGACGGTGTAAAAGTGGATGCCACAGGAACAGATAAAATACTGTATTTTATAGTTTCTTTTGGCTGATTCCCGGAATCATCAAGTGACGGTGTTTCTTTTACCTTAAAGGCATCCGAGATTGTCGGTGAGTATGGTTTTACCACATTTACAGTTTCTGTACCAATGGACTCCTCTTTCTTTTGCGAAAAGGACAGCTGAAAAACAAACAGCAAAATCAAAATGATAGTTTTATTCTGGAAATTAATTTTCATATTTTATTTTTTTGAGAGAATAGATGAAAGAGTAAAGAAGAAAGACTTCCCAACTGTTCCTATATTTTTCTCTATTTTTTTTACTCTTGACTCTTTTTTCTTGATTCTTTTTCTTTTTTCTTGAATTAAACTTCCCATTCGCCTTTTGCAATAAACTGGGCTTTCCCTCCTATTTTAATATCAAAATCATTTCCGGTTAATTTTCCTTTAAAATGAATTTGCGAAGGACGATTTATATAATCTCCCTGATAATTTATTAATTCTAATTCAGGTTTATGATTTTTTAAGAGATAAGCCTGCAAACATGTACTTGCACTTCCTGTAGCTGCATCTTCCACTAACTGATTGTGTTCGATACACAACATTCTGCTAAACAGTTTTGAGCCTTCCAAATAATAAAAATACAAACCTTGATGAGCTGTTTTACAATTGTTTTTCAACCACTTATCAGTTTTATCTTTATCTAATACCAAATTTTCAAGTGCTCTTTTACTGCTTAACCCAACCATTACAAAGGCGCTTCCGGTTGTCACTTCCTGAATTGGAAATTGATTTTCAAAATCGCTGTTTTTAAGATTACTGAATAATGTAAAATCCTCTTTAGAGAAAATATCCCAAAATTTCGGCTGAGCGGCTTTTAACCAAATCAAATCTTCTGATTGATGAATAGCAATTGGTCCAATCGGAACATTTAACTTTATATTCTCAAGCGAATTGTCAAATATTTTATTGATCAAAACCCATGAAGTTCCAATTATCGGATGACCCGCAAACTGCATTTCCTGAGAGGGCGTAAATATTTTAATTTCCGCCTTATTATTTTCTTTATCCAGTTTGGTAACAAAAGTACTTTCGGCAAAATTAATTTCGCTTGCAATCTTTTGCATTTCTTCTGAACTCAAATTTCCGGCATCTAAAAAAACTGCCAACTGATTTCCGGCATATTTTTTATCTGTAAAAACATCAACTATATAAAAAGGTAAACTCATTTTTTTTTCTTTTCTAGAATCAAGAGCCAAGAACAAAGACAATAGACTTTCAATCTTTACTCTTATCTATATTCTCTTTGTTCTATTCTCTTTGTTCTTGACTCTTATTTGGTGATAGATGAATTGGTTTTAGACTCCTCCAATTTAATCGCGCTTAACTCTCTTTTTGCTTCTTCAACCACATCCGGATAATCCGTAAAATTGTTTATTACATTATCCAAAATATACGTTGCCTGATAGCTGTCTTTTAAGCCATAGAAGTTTTTTGCCATTAAAACCAAACTCTTCGCTCCGTAATATTTGTATGCCGAATAACTTTTAGCTAATTTTTGAACCGAAGCATTTGAAGCATCAAATTTGCCTTCCTTTGTTTTAAAATATGCATCATAATACAAAGCCTCTGCTGCCAATTCTCCTTTTGAAGTTGCCGATAATTTTGCGTAAGCTGCTTTGGCTTTATCTTCATCACCAGTCTGCATTGCAGCACGGGCAACTATAATTTGGGCATCTGATTTTACATTGGCATCCGTTTTTGCATTTTCTAAAGCCTTGTCTGCATAAACCACAGAATTATCATAATCTTTTTTATCGTAATAACACTTCATCAAATTAGCCTGGGCAAAGGTTTTATTCTGAGGAAAATCAGCTTCATTTTCCAAACGAACCAATACCGGAATTGCTTTATCACAATCTTTAGCTTTTAGAAAAATTTGCGCTAATCTGTTTAAAGCCTGCTCCGTAAATTCACTTCTTGGCTCATTGATTACATATTGATAATTAGCAACGGATTTAGTTTCCGAACCTTCTGCATAATACAATTGCCCCAGATAAAAATTGGCTTCCAATGAATGTAGTCCTGTTGGAAATTTACTCACATAACCTGCAAAACCAGTAATTGCCTGTTTGCTGTTATTTTGGCTGAATTGTTTAAAAGCGGCATCATAAGTATCATTGTCCAATTCAGCATCTGTAACTGACACAAAATCCAAAGTCCTTACCCAAGTTGCATATTCATCAACTTTTCCTGAATCTACATATATCAATCTGGCAGTAGAAACGGCTTCTAAGGCTTCAGGCGTTTTTGGAAATTCAGCTGCAACTTTTTTGAATTTTACCAAAGCCTGTTCATCACGATCAGAATTGTAATAAATTAAACCTTGTCTTAAAATTGATTTAGAAGTAAACGAACCATTTTTATATTCTGAAATTAACTGATCATAGGTTTTAATCGCCAGATCATTCTTTTTATCTGTCACATACGTATTGGCTAATTCGTATAAAACATCATCACGATATTCTGATTTTTTGTACATCAAAAGAAAATTTTTCAACTCATCGATTTTCTTATCATTTTTAGACATGAATCCGTAAGAAATTGCTTTTTGAAACTGTGCATAATCTGCATCAACTCCTTTAGCATCCATTGCCTTGTCATAGGCCTCCATAGCCTGGCTGTATTTCGAAGTCACAAAACGGCTATCCCCTAAACGCAAATAGGAATCGTTTAAACGAACCTTATCTTGTTTTGAATTATCAATTTGAGCCTGAAAAGAATTCGCTGCCTGATCGTATTCTTTTAGTTTAAAGTAGGTGTAACCAATATTATAATTGATGTTTTTGTATTCGTCAGTTGTTTTTGCTCCTGCTAAACCTGCAAATTGTTTGTAGCTTAATAATGCATTTCTAAAATCATCTGTTACATATTCTGATTCGGCTTTCCAGAAAGTGGCACGGGCTGTAAATTCGGGATTTTTTTGTTCTTTAACAGCACTGGTAAACATTTTAAGCGCCTCAGTATAATTAGATTCATTATATAATTCTACGCCTCTGTAAAAAAGCACTTTCTGATAGGCTGATTTGTTTTCCGGAGTTCTGTTTTTTTCCAATAAAACCAAAGCTTCCTTGTAGTTTTTAGAAGAAATATAAGAATCAACCAATAATTTCTCTACTTCAGATCTGCTTGAATTGTTTGGATATTTTTTAAGGAAATCAAGTAAAATTCCCGGAACAGTTTGGTATTGGTTTCCTATTTCATAACTCAGTTTAGCATAATTTAAAGCGGCATCTTCCTGAATTTGCAGATTAAAATCCATTTCAGAAGCATTCTTGAATGCGTTTAAGGCTTCTTGTTTTTTTCCTGTATTTAAATATGCCAAACCTAAATGGTAATAAGCATTTTGAGCTACAAAATCTTTTCCTTCGATAATTTTATTGAACTGAGAAATTGCCTTATCGTATTCCTTTTGTTCGTAATAAGCGTAACCTAATTGATAAAAATCCGTATTGCTCCATTTTCCTTTTTTACCGGCGTATTGTTCCAAAAACGGAATCGCTTTACCATATTGCTTTAAGTTGAAATAACTTTCCCCAATAATTTTATTCAGTTCTGATTTTTCAAGAGCATTTGATTTTGGCATTGCTTGTTGTCCCAAATCAATAGCTTTTTGAAAATTTCCAAGTTTGAAATTCATATCGGCCTGATAATATGAAAGCTTCTCCTTGTATTTTTCTTCGCCTGATACTTCATCAAAGTATTTGGTTGCTTCTTTGTAATCATCGCCTTCGTAAGCCATAAAGCCCAGGTAATATTTGGCCTGAGAACCATATTCAGGAGAATTTACCACTTTATTAAAATAGGCTGTAGCTTCTTTTTTGTTTTTAGCGTTAAAATAGCTGTATCCTTTCTGGAAATTAAATTTATCCTGATCAGATTTGCTCATGTAGCTTTCATCAACCTTATCAAACCATTGCAATGCTTTTGCATAATTGCCCTGCTCAAAGAAAAAATGTGCTACTTCTTTGTAGGCCTGATTTCGTTTTGTACTTGTTGGATAATCTTCTACGAATTTTTCCATTAAGGCATCAGCATTTGGCTGATTGGTCCTAATGGCGCAATTGGCAATATAATAAGCACAATCCGACTTTACCTCTTCAGTAACATTCTCATTTTTTACGTTTTCGAAAATATGTTGTGCCGATGCATATTGTTTGTCATTATACAAAGCCAGCGCTTTGTCAAAATCCTTTAATTCATAGGTATATATAGCTGATTTTTGTGCCAAAACCGTGGTCGATATAAGGAAAACTTTTAATAAAAAGAACCAGGAAAGTTTACGCATTTTAATTTTATTTAGTATTCAAATTTATCAATTTATACCGTCTATAACGAATGTTTTTTGGTATTTATTATGAAAAAATATTTAAATACTTGTTATTTTACGGCTTATGAAACCTCAAAATATTGGTTTGTTGTATTTGGTGTGAGTAAATGATTTTATAAAAAGCTGAAATACAATTGTTACCGTAAAACTGCATTAAGGATGGAAGCGGCATCCTTTTGCCGGCTCCTTTAGCCGGTAAAAGATACAGCGGACAGCCTGATCCGCTTTTTCTGCGGGTAATGCCCCAACCACACAGTAACTTAACTTATACGCTATATTTTATCAGAAATGATTGAAATTTTATTTTGAATCCAACGGTGAACTTATTACTTTTACCAATCAAATCAATTTTATTATGTCACAAACCGTACTATCTCTTAAAGATGTCACTATATATCAGGAAGGAAGAAAAATTTTATCTCAAATAAATCTAGATGTCCAACACGGGGAATTTATCTATATTATTGGAAAAACGGGTTCCGGAAAAAGTAGTTTCATGAAAACATTGTACGGTGATTTACCTTTAACTGAAGGTGAAGGCCATATTGTTGAGTTTGATCTTGCCGCTTTGAAAGAAAGTGAAATTCCGTTTCTAAGACGTAAAATTGGTATTGTATTTCAGGACTTCAAATTACTTCCGGACAGATCGGTAAAAGACAATATGCTTTTTGTACTGAAAGCAACTGGATGGGTTGAAAAAGATGCCATGCAGCACCAGATTGATGAAGTTTTGAACAGAGTTGGTATGAAGGATTTCATGAATAAAATGCCCCATCAGCTTTCTGGCGGTGAACAGCAGCGTGTTGCTATTGCAAGAGCTTTACTTAATGACCCTGAATTTATCCTTGCCGATGAGCCAACCGGAAACCTTGATCCGCAAACAAGTTCTGAAGTTTTAGAAGTTTTGAAAAAAATCAACGCTAACGGTAAAACAGTTATTATGGCTACCCATGATTATGCATTATTGATGAAATTCCCATCTAAAACATTGAAATGTGAAGATGAGAGAATTTTTGAGGTTGTACAAAGATCAGTTTAAATACACTACTCTTTTTCGAAAACCAAAATATCCTGAAAGTCAAACAGATCATTATTTGCTCTGTTTGCCCAAGTTCCGTATATCTTCTCTTTTAATTTTAAATGACTCACTTCGATCATTTCATTTATATATGTTTCATTAAAAGCAATATTGGCAGAAGGCACCTTTTCATTCATTAATTTATAATTTCCTCTGTCGTAAGCAAAGCTATAAGTGCCATTATTATTTGAAATCTTATCCTCAATTTGATTATCATATAAGAAAAAAGTGGCAAGACATTTTCCGTTTGGTTTTAAAACCCTCTGGATTTCATTAAAATAATTTTGTACTTCTAAAGGCTGCATATGTGTAAAAACTGAAAATAAAAAAATAGTATCAAAAGAATTGCTTTGATAAGGAAACACAAATTCCTCCGCTTTTTGATCTGTAAAGTGATACAAATCGTTATTTAATGGGATATATTGAAAATTAAAATTAGGAAAGTCTTTCGTAATATGTTTTTTACACCATATTATTCCTTTTTCAACAACATCAAAACCTTCATATTTAGCTTGTTTAGATAAATATTGAGTCAATGCAACAGCAGCCCTTCCTATTCCACAACCAATATCGAGTACTGAATGATTTTCGTTAAGATCTGCATATTTATTTAAAAGTTCCAGATGATGCTTTCCTTGTGCTAAGAAATCACCAGATCCTATAAAAATATCTCCCTTATTAGGAACATATTTATTTTTACGACCGCAAATAAACTCAAAAACATCAATTGGATAATAATATATTTTCCTAACAATAAATCGTGATTTTGGAGAAATGGAATAATAAACAGACCTTAAATTCATTTTAATTTATTTTTTTCAGAAATTTGAAATCAAATTTGATTATGTTTAGGAACTATTTTAATAAAATATTTCCTTTACAAATATATCTAAAAAAAGAATAATTAATGCTTTCCATACTTATTCCTACTTATAACTATAATGCTTTTCCACTTGTGGCTGAATTACACAACCAGTGCATGGATTGCGGAATTTCATTTGAGATTTTATGCTTAGATGACGCTTCGAGATATTATTCTCTTGAAAACCAAAAAATTAATAACCTTTCAAATTGTCAATATTTTATTAATGATAAAAATCTTGGACGCACATCTACCAGAAATAAATTATCCGATAAGGCTAATTATAATTGGCTCTTATTTTTAGATGCTGACGTAATTCCTGTATATTCAAATTTCATAAAAAATTATATTTCACACATAGATTCAAAATCCAAAGCTATTTTTGGTGGATATCGTTATCAAAATACCATATCTGAATTAGAAAGTGAATTTAGATACAAATATGGAAAAAACCGAGAAGAGAAATCCGCCTTAGAAAGAAATTTAACTCCTTACAAATACATTTTTTCTGGTAATTTTTTGATTTTAAAAAAAACTTTTATTGAAACAAATTTTAAGGAAGAGGGAAATTATTATGGTATGGATATTTTTTTTTCATATCAACTTTACATAAAAAAAATTAAAATTCTTCATATTGAAAATCCTATTTACCATTTAGGATTGGAAACGAACAAAATCTTCTTTGAAAAAAGTCTTAAAGCTGTTGAAAGCAGGAAACATTTTTTGATTAATTATCCCGAAATTGAAAAAATAAGTCCTTTAGTAAAAAAGTATAAAACGATAAAACAATATCACTTGTTACCAGCTGCAATACTTTTTTTTAAAATTTTAGAACCGTTTTTAAAAAGAAGTATTTTAAGTAAAAAACCAAACTTATTCTGTTTTGACATTTACCGCTTGGGTTATTTATGTAGCCTTAAAAGCGAATAATTTTATTTTATCAAGCTTTCAAAAAGAGATCTCCATTCTTGCATTATACTCTCCGTATTGTATTTTTTAGCATTTTCATGTGCATTTCTCCCAATATAAATTCTTAAATTTTCATCTTCAATTAATCCTTCCAATTTTTCAACAAAAGAGCATACATTTCCATCCTCTATTAAAAAACCATTTTTACCATCTTCTATAATAGCCTTTGGCCCTGAAGGACAGTTGTAAGCAATACAAGGAAGACCAGAAGCCATCGCTTCTAGCAAAACCATTGGAAGACCTTCCGAACGAGAAGTCATAACATACACAGAAGCCAACAAATATTTATCAGCAATATTTTTAACCGGATTATTTAATTTCACATTATTTTGAATACCTAAGTTCTGAACTACAATACTCAAATCAATCACAGATTCACCATAAATTTCAAGTATCCAACCTGGATGTTTCACAACCACTTTTTCCCATATAGTTAACAACCTGTCAAGTCCTTTTTCATGTGAATTCCGAGCCACAACAATTACTTTTTTCGATTTTAAATCCGAAATTTTTCCGCTTCGTATCCACGAAGGATTTGGAATAACCAATCCGTTTTTAACGTTCCATTCTTTCAAACTTTCATCTGATAAAGCTATGAATTTGGAAAATTTATTTGAACAAAAATCTTTAAACGCATATTTTAAAGAACTCTTAAATTGTGAAATAAAATTTTCTTTTAATTTTCTTTCTTCAACAAATTTAGATCCATGGCATTCAAAAACAATAGGGATTTTTCTTGAGAGTATAAATGGAATTGTGTAAGCTTTTAAACCATTATCACTTACAATTATAACATCTGGTTTAATATTTTCTATATTGTTTTTTAAAGACTTATTAAAAGAATGGAAAAAATTTAAAACAGATCCTTCTAAAATCATATCATGAAAAAATATCTTTTTATGAAAAGAATAAAACAATGGAAAATTCCCTTTGTTTTGAGTGAGAACATGAACTTCATATTCAAAATTTTCGATAAGATAGTTCAATTTTAACGAAAAAACTCTGGCAACTCCCCCAGCATTATTGATTTTTGGAACTATATATAATAATTTCATTTTTTGGAATTCAAAAATTCATCAAAGTCCCGAATATAATCTTCTTCAATATATACTTCCGAAGCAACCACTAAACAAACTGAACCTGAAGAAAAATTTTGAAGTTCTCTCCAAATACCCGAATTGATCAACAAACCTTCATAAGGTTTATTTAAAGTAATGATCTGCTCTTCCTTTCCATCTTTCAAAACCACATCAAAACTGCCGCTTAAAGCTACCAAAAACTGCTGTAAATCTTTATGTGCGTGCCCACCTCGCTCAGCTCCACTTGGCACATCATATAAATAATAAACTCTCTTTATATCAAAAGGAACAGTATCATTTTCTATTACAGAGAGATTTCCTCTTCTTTCTTCAATTTTAGGAATCAAAATCTTTTTAATATTCATATTAGAATTTTATATTAAATCTTCATTAATTTAAACCATTGTTTCCCAATTGTATCCAGCAAAAATGGAGTAACACTTTCTTTTGCATTTTCTTTACAATATTGATATATTTTTTCATCCTCAACCAATACATTCATAGCTTTTGTAAGTTTTTCTAAATTTTGGTTTTCAACAAGAATTCCATTTTTAAAACTAGTGATAGTTTGTCTTGGTCCGCAAGGACAATCAAACGAAACCACTGGAATACCACAAGCTAATGATTCTAAAATAACATTTGGTAATCCTTCATTTTTACTACTCAGAACTGAAAAAAGAGCATTTTTAAGGTATTTGAAAGGGTTATTTTGATAGCCTAAAAAATGTACAAAATTAATTACGTCGCACTCTTTTGCTACTTTTTTCAATTTGCTGCTATCCCCTTTCCCAACTATTACAAGATGAATTTGTTTCTCTTTTAATACTGAGTTGGCATAACTCAAAATCAATTTATCAAATTGTTTTATATTACTTTCATATTGCCCAATTGCAATAATGTATTTAAAATCAATTCCAGTTGATTCATTATACTTTTCATGAATCTCCTCTAAATTTATAGGATTTGGAATTGTTACCACATTTTTCAATTGATGCTTTTTTACTATCAATTCTTCCATTTCATCAGTTATAGCCACATTGGCATAACAGTGATTATACATCAATCGGGTCAACCAGGAAAAATTTGGCATATAATGATCGATTAGAAAACTATGAACTGTAAATATCGTTTTAGTCTTGTATAAAAACCGGGCAATTATTAATTCCTGAATAACTTTCGTTCGGAAACGAAAATCAATTATAAAATCAAAATTGTTGTCATTTATATATTTTCTTAAGGAAATCAGGCGCTTAATTTTATTAAATATTCCATTGCCTTTATTTTTCAGCAAACCTAAATTAACTAATTTTCCAGAATAAGGATAAGAGACTTCATCCAAAACAATAATAATATGAACATCAATATTGTTTTTAGCAAAAAAAACAGATAGATTAGCCATCACTTTATCACTGCCTCCGCCACTTAATCGATAACCAATTAATCCAATTTTATATTTTTTATTAGTTAATATCACTATGAAAATATTATTTTTGAAGCAAATATAATCATTTATGCGAGTTTTATTAATTGGGGAATACAGTGGTTTACACAATACTCTTAAGGAAGGATTAGAAAAACTTGGGCACACCGTTTTTATTGTTTCAAATTTTGATTTTAAGAAATTTCCAGCTGATTATTCCATTGATCCTAAGTTTTGCAATTTAAAATTGATAAATATTTTTAGGCAATTTATTTTTAAGCTTTTTAGATTTGACATCGCAAAATTAGAATTAGGTCTTCGATTTTATCTATTGTTACCAAATTTTGAAAATTATGATGTTGTGCAGTTTATAAATGAAATTCCAATAAAAACAACTAAAAAAACAGAACTCTTCTTGCTGAATAAAATTTTAAAAAAAAACAAAAAGGTTTTTGTTCTTTCATGTGGCGCAGATTATTTGAATATGAAATATGATTCAGAAAACAAATACAAAAAATCGATATTATATGCTTTTTTTAAAAATCCAAATTTAAAAAAAGAGTATGCCCCTTATTTTGATTTATTAAAAGAAGATCATAAAAGAGTCCACGAATTTGTATTAGCAAATTGCAATGGAATTATCGCCAATGATTTTGATTATGTAGCTGCTACAAAAAATCATCCAAAATACTTAGGCTTAATTCCATACCCTGTAAGTATGGATAAATTGAAAGACAACGAACTACTTTTAGAAAATAAAGTAATTATATTTCTTGGGATTAATCTATGGTCTTATAATCAAAAAGGTATTTATTATTTTGAAAAAGCATTGGAAAGCATTCAAGATAAATATCAAGATAAAATAGAAATAATAATAACCCAAAATATTCCTTATCAACAGTATATTAATTTATACAACAGAGCCCATATTTTACTGGATCAATCCTGTAGTTGCGATCAAGGATATAATGCGCTGGAAGCTATGGCCAAAGGAAAAGTGGTTTTTACCGGTGCAGAACAAGATTTTACAGATTATTATAAATTGACAGAAAGAGTATGTGTCAATGCTAAACCAGATGTGGATTACTTAGTAAAAGAATTGTCTTTTTTGATTGAAAATCCCAATGAAATAATCGCTATTGGAAAACGAGCTCGGGCATTTGTAAAAAAGGAACATGATTATATCAAAATTACAGAGCAGTATTTGAACACTTGGAATTACAACTGAAATTCACTCCTTTCTAATTAAAAATGCTGAAGTTCAATTTTCATTAATAACTGAACTTAGTAATTAACTTTAACTCCTTTTTTAGAAAACATTCCATCTTGGCGAATTGTATAACTGTTATCCTCTTCCAAATGTTGTAATAAGGTTTTATCTTCACTCAAATAAGAAAACAGAATCCTGAAAATATTCACATTTGACTTTAGCTTTTCATCATATTCAAAATGCTTCTTATCATTCCATTTAATGGCTATTAAATTACTAAAGATTGATTTTAATAATTTTTTGTCATTAGTTGAAAACATTTGGTTACGATTTTCGATTCCAACCCAGCCACCATGGTCTGCTGCAATGATTATAATTGCAGCAGGATCATTTTTTTCAATTAAATTGATAGTTTTTTTTAGCCAATTATTAGTTATTTCAATTCTTTTCAAATAAACTTTACGTTCATTTTCTTTTCCTGTACCATCAAAATGAATATGATGTGGAAATAATTTTTCTACAAAATAAAATTTTGAAACATCCTTTTCTTTATCCGTTTCTAAATATTTTTTTAAATCTTCGTAAACATCTTTCTTAGCATTATTGTCATTACTAAAAAAAGGTATTTCACCATTTTTTATATTATAATAGTCATAATTGTCTTTTTGAAAACTTTGTTGAAAGTAACCATCTTCAACTATAAAAAAAGTTTTATAATTATTGTTTTTAAAAATATTTACAACCGGATTATTCCCTACAATAATAGCCCGTGAATCCTGCATTTCAAAAGGAGATGAAGGTATATTTTCTAAATAATGATGTTTCATTGCAAACATAGATGCGTTTGAAGCTAAACTCGCTGGATAATTGCTTCTAGTGTTTTTGTAAAGTGTAAAAGAATTCGATTCTAACCAGTTATAAATAATACTATTGTAATTGTAAGGTTCATCTTCCATTGCTTCTTTACCCGCATAACCATCTGGCTCTATGAAGTAAATATTAGGTTTTTTATTAAATTTAATGCTTTCAATATTATCAGGCTGCTTTATCCATTCCATAGTATTTATACTGTTTTTATAAACTACTATCCATAGACATTTAAAAGATGGAATCACCGATAACAAAATAACAAATAATAATATTTTCTTGTAATATTTATAAGCTTTTAATGACAGAACACAAACTATAATAAATAATCCCAAGAGCAACTTTTTCTTAATGGTCAGATAATAAACTTGTGATAGAAAAACTGATGTTATTTCGATTACTAAAATAAACAGCAAATGCCGTTTATAGGGTTTTAATATTTCAAAAAAATTAAATATTTTATAAAAAAGATAAGTACCAATAGTAGGCAATATCAAAAATACAAAGGTGAAGAACAATAAATGATTAAATGAATTAATGGATTCATAATTGTTGGAATAGTAAAATACCAAAGGATAAAATCCTGCCATAAAGCCAACCAGTAGAGGATAATCCTTCGAATTATTCAAAAAATCATTGAACTTTTCACTAATCTTAAATTTCATTTCAACTAATAAATTATTGTTATCGGCGTTTCAGACTGTATAAAATTCTTTCGGAAGAAGCTATCTTTTCTTTTTTTATGATTTCAAAGTACACAGCATATTCACTTTCAAAATTTTCTTCATTATAAAAATCAAAATGATTTTTGAATTCTCTTTTGCTATCTAATAAAAATTGTACCCAAGAATCATTTCTCGTTGGAAATTCAATTAATAAATTTGCCGCCATTTTAGAAAAAAAAAGCGCTGATAGTGAAAATGGAATATTACCAGACAAAGTAATATGATGAATAACGGCCAGAGCCAGACAGCCATCCAGACTAGAATTTTTTACTCTATCTATAAAAGAAAAACGTTCCTCATTATTAAAACCATGGTTTGCTACTGGATTCAAAACGTCAACAATAATAGGCAATATTATTTTTTCCTTGCTTTTTACAACTTGACTGTAATTTTGCTCAACTGCATTAGGATCAACATCAGCAACAATCATTAAAGAAGCTTGCTCTTTCAATTCTCTTGAAAAAGTACCGTCATTACCACCTATATCAATTAAAGATTTTCCTTTTATTGACGAAAACCAATCTTTGACAAATTCTTTCTTGAATTGATAAGCACTGTCATTATAATTGATTTGATTATAGTAATGATCCCATTCTGTTTTTTCATTAACCGACAAATTTAATATATAGTCATACAGTCCGTCGATTAATTTTAGCTGAGAAGATTTTGACAAATTATTGTTTACGGTTTTCTTGTCTGATTCGTATTTCTTATCATATTTGGCTAATAAATGGATGTTAGTTAATAGTGTAGGACTCAAATAACTTTTAAAAGGCAGTATTTTTGATAATTTCGACAACGAAATACCTTCCAAATTATATGATAAAGTTTTCAAATGTTCCTGCCCAAAATATTTGGACAAAACCAAAGGTCCTAAAAAATGCATTATAAACTGTTTGTAAGCCAGCCAAGGGTTATTTTCCTGATAGAAATCAAAAGACAAAGTATCAATAAAAATAGGTTTTCCCTCATGAAATGAAATATTAAAAGCCGAAGCGTCTTTCAATGTAAAATTGTGTTCTAAACAAAGCTTCTGAATTTTTAAAGTCAACAAAGCGGCATGTTTGTATTGCAGAAAACTCCATTCATAAGGATAATTTATAAATGGTATTTTCGAAGCCTGTATTATAATTTCTGAATTGCTTTTTGAAATTTCCTGATGTGGAATCAAATATTTTTTTTCAAAAAGAGTGGTGTAAAAACCTGAATTGGTCAGGGATTCAAATTGTTCAAAATAGATTGGATTGATAACTCTCTTAACTGAGTTGTCCTCCATAAAAACATAACCCGACGGATCTCTAAAAGAGGAAGTATTTCTTTTTGACTCCATTTATTCCTGATCTTCTTTACTGTTGGCTTCATCCATAAAATCATCCTCATTCTTTTCCTTAATTCCTAGAATTGACTTAATCTTATACATAAGCGTTCTGTAAAACAATAAAACACCAGCAACTGCAGCTGCTAAAAACTGAACAATCAAAGCCCCGGTACCCGGATCAAAATATAATGAAATCATTTTAATTATTTTTTTTTCAAAAATACCTATTTTAAATTAATTCAACTGAGAAACCCATATTTATTATATTTAGCAATCAAAACAGACTTTTCTTAAAATATACAACTAAAAGTAATAGATAAATAAAATTATCAAAGGCCTGAGCTATAACAATTCCTTCTATTGCGAAAATCTTAACTAGAAAAATACTCGCAAAATACAAAACAAATAAAGAAACAATTTCAGTTATTATGAAAGCTGTTGTCATTTTTTTAGCAAAAAACTGATACCCTAAAACCCATGAAGCCGCTTTTAAGATATCACCTAGTAATTGCCAAAAAAACAAGGTTGTAACAGGAAGGAAATCATCTGTAAAAAGTAATTTAATAATAATAAAACGAGAAAAATAAATGATGATTAAAATAACAATAAATAATGGTAAAATATTTTTGTAGAAACTCCAAAAAACTATTTTGGTTTCTTGGTTATTTTTGGCCATAGACAACTTTGGTAAAAAATAAACAGTTAATATTGTCGTAATAAACATCATATAATAGGTCGAAATCCGAGTTATTGTTTCCCAAAAACCAGCTTGTTCCAATCCGACAACCTCAATTACGTTTTTGCGTACCGCCAGATATACCAAAGGTCCAAAAACCGAGGAAACCAACGCCATAAGTGAATAAGAAGATAAATTTTTAATAATTTGAAAATCAAAATAATGAAACCGAATTTTTTCAAAAAAATTAAATTCTTTATTAATAATATAAAACGTTACAAAAAACAATAATGAAGGTGTAATAACTATCGACAATAAGGCTCCCAATGTTCTAAAATGTAAAATCATGTAAATAGAAACCAGCAGACCAATAGCATTTCCTATAATATTCACCCAAATTACTTCTTTAAATTTTCCCAAGCCGTTAATCAACGACAGTAAAAAAACAGATATTGCATACCAAGGCAAAACTAAAGCAGTCGCCTTGAAAACAATCTGGTATTCAAATTTACCTCCAAAAACCTGATCATTCCAATAAGCTGCAAAAAAGTACAAAATAACACTCAAAATAACAGCAACAGCCAATAAAGCGATAAGCGCCGTTGAAATCGTTTTCTGAAGTTGGCACTTGTCGTTCTTGCCTTCTGCAACATATTTTACAATTCCGTTTGTAAATCCTAAAGTAGAAATGCTTTCTAATGATGATGTAAAATTCCGAAGATTTCCAAGTAAAGCCATTCCGCTTGGCCCAACGAAAACAGCCAATAATTTTGACGTAATCAAACCTGTACCTATCTTTAAAAGTATGCTGAAACTATTTAAAGAAGTAATTTTAAACAGATCGGTTTTTATTATCTTTTTTATAAACTCCAACTTAATATTTGTTTAAAACTGAAATAACAAATTCTACTTCATCCTTTGTCATGACTGGACTTATTGGCAAACTCAAAATTTCATTATGGATTTTTTCTGTTATAGAAAAAGATAAATGGCTCCATTCTGAAAAAGCTTTTTGCTTATGTGGCGGGATTGGATAATGAATCATTGTTTGAATTTCGTTGTCCAATAAATATTGTTGCAAAAGATCTCTGTTTTTAGCTCGAATTACAAACAAATGAAAAACATGATTTTCGGAAAAATCCCAAAATGGCAAGGTAATTTTTTCGTTTTTTATTTCTGCGAAATAACGTTGGGCAATACCTCTTCGCTTTTTATTTTCTTTATCTAAATTGGGTAATTTTACATTCAGAAAAGCAGCTTGCAATTCATCCAATCTTGAATTTATACCAATGAATTCATTTTTATATTTTGCCTCGGAACCATAATTTCTAAGTGATTGAATCGTTTTTGCTAATACATCATCATTAGTTGTAACTGCTCCTCCATCGCCCAACGCTCCTAAATTTTTCCCGGGATAAAAGCTAAAAGCAGCAGCATTGGACAAATTTCCGGATTTTTTACTTTCAAAGTTCGACTTTCTACTTTCTACAAAAATAGCACCGTGTGCCTGAGCGGCATCTTCAATAACTAATAAGTTATTTTGACTTGCAATTTCATTAATAATTTCCATTTCAGCTAACTGACCATAAAGATGAACCACTAAAATAGCCTTGGTTTTAGGTGTGATTATCTCGGAGATTAAATCCGGATTAATATTGTAGGTTATTAATTTTGGTTCAACCAAAACAGGAATCAAATCAGCTTGTAAAATGGCTAAAATACTGGCGATATAAGTATTTGCAGGAACAATCACTTCGTCTCCTTTTTTCAATTTACCTAATTGAATGTATCCTTTAAAAATCAAAACCAAAGCATCAAAACCATTGCCAACGCCTATACAATTTTTTGTTCCACAATAGTTAGCAAAGTTATTTTCAAATGATTTGACTTCATTACCCAAAATATACCAGCCATTTTCTAAAAATGATTTCAGTTTTTCCTGAAAATCGACTTTATAAGTCTCATTTATTTTTTTTAGATCTAGGAATTTAATCATTTCAAAACTGTATCTAATAGATTATAATTCGAAGTTTCAACTTCATAAAAATCATGGACAATAATGTTTGCTCCAAAACTTTCTTTCCAATAAGACAATCCTTTATTCAGCTTTCGCCCATGATTTTCATTTGAAATTCCAAAATCAAAGAAACGTTTATTTTTAAAAACTTCTGAAATCAATTTATAAAATAATAAATCAAGTCCGCCCAATTCGTTTTTGTCTTCTCTCCCAGAAATATATTGGCTATGAGCTACCATTGAACTTTCAAAAATAGTGGTTCCTGCAACAATAACTTCATTTTCATAGACATTAAATTGACGTATTTTTTCGGGAAATAACTTTTTCAATCTTTTTATTTCTTCTAAACTATGAACTGGTCTAGCCTCATGTTTTTTTACTAAATTTGGAATTAATATTTTATTCCAAAAATCTTCAAAATCATCCACTTCTTTAATAATCAAACTATTATTAATTCCGGTTTTTATTCCTCTTTTTCTAATTTTAGACAAGTAATAAGATTGAAACAAATCAATAATAGCCAATGTATCTCTTCTGATTAATCGTGCCTCTAATAAAAACAAAATATAATTCAGTTCTTCCGCAGGCTTTTGATGATAAATGGAAGGAATTAATTTTAATTGCAATTTTTGAATTTTATAATCACTCAAAAAAAACAGAACAGCTTTAAAAACTCGAATAACCGATGCCAATTTCATTTTATCACTATAAACCAATCCTCCATAAGTCAATCCCTGATGTGAATACAGCGTCTCTCCATTTTTATTAGCCGGCAAAACGGCAACCAGTTTTTCTCCATCTAAAACCAATAGGGAATAATCTTCGAAACGGTCTTTATGATATTCCATAAAATCACGATGAAACAAAAACGTAGCATTTTTGGCATGCTCAATAAAGTCATTCCAGATTGCATAATCGTTTTCGGTATATTTTTTTACGGTATATTGATTCAATTTATTTTTTTATTTATGCTCAAAAGCAGGTAAGTACCATTTGAATTTTACAGCCATCAAGCGCACCGAAATTATAACAATTGAAGTTGTCAGGTACAAAATATCTTCATTTAATTCTAAACTCCTGAGAGCAAAAAATACTATGCCGCCAAAAATACAAATTGTAGCATAAATTTCACGTCGAAAAATCGTTGGAATTTCAGTACATAAAATATCACGGATAACTCCTCCAAAGCAAGCCGTCATAGTACCAAGAGCAATACAAATTACCGGATGCAGACCAATCATAATTCCTTTTTCAAGACCAATGAGCGTAAAAACACCCAATCCGATTGTATCAAATAAAAACAAAGATGTGCGAAGTTTGTCAAATTTTTTTCTAAATAAAATGGCCAGGCCAAAACCTAAAATAATCACATAAACGTATTGCAAGTCCAGCATCCACCCAACAGGAGTTCGTCCAATTAAAACATCCCGAAGAGTTCCTCCTCCAAGGGCAGTAACAAATGCAATAATAAATACTCCAAAAGGATCTAATTTTTTATGCATGGCCGTTAAGGCTCCTGACATGGCAAAAGCCATTGTACCGATAACCTCTAATAGATGGAACATTAAAATTTATTTTATATTAGAAATAAAGACCAATTATCTTATTAAAAAATCAACAATTACATATTTTGTGTATAAAAATTGTAATCTTTTAAAACAACTCTGATGAAATCAGGATTGTTACCTGACTGGTTTTTAATTCCGGTCACATTTTCTATTTTAGTAACTAATTTGCTGATAATTTCATAATCATTAGCGGCATCTGCCTTTAGGAAAGTTTCCTTAATAATCCTCATGTCATTGTCTGATAGCTTAATCACTAAAGGATAAGTGGGCACATAAGAATTTCCTATTTCTTCAAGTATGGTATGACTGATATTGATGTTGTTTTTTAAACTTATTACGGATGTACCCGCAACCATGTCCCCCAGTCTTTGCCCTTTTTTGCTGGATGCTATTGTTACCATTCCAATAATTCCGTAAAGTATTGAAATATCAACTAATCGAAAAAACCAACGCATCAAATAATCACCAAATCCTGCCTGATAACCATCTATTTTAACCACTTTTATTTTGTTCAGCTTTTTACCAATGGTTTGCCCTTCAAAAATGCTTTCCAATGTTATGGAATAGATTATAATGGGGAAATAAAAGATCAAAATTATAGAAATTACAGACCAAACATCTGCTTTATCAAGAAAATTGCTAATTCCCATCCAATAGAAAAATATTCCGTAAACCACTATTCCGTAAGCAATCTTAATAATGAAATCAATTAAATAAGAACCTATCCGTTCACCAACTGATGCGGCCTTAAAATTTATTTTAACATTTTGCGTCGTATTAATTGATAATTCTGACATATTTTATATTTTAGCCTACAATGAGAGAGATTGCGTTTATAAAACAAAATAAAGAAAAATGGCTGGAATTTGAACTAGCTATTTTTGGTAAAGCTAAAAAAAATCCTGATGAATTGGCTAATTTGTACATTCAAATGATGAATGACTTGTCATATGCGCAAACGTATTATCCAAAAAGCAAAACAGTAGTTTACCTTAATTACCTGGCATCACAGATCTACCAAAAGATATACAAAACCAAAAGGACGGAGAAAAATAAATTTCTGGAGTTTTTTAAAACTGAAGTACCATTGCTTGTGTACGAATACAGGAGATATCTTATGTACGGTTTTGCTTTGTTTTTTATTACCGTAGGAATAGGAGTGATTTCAGCAATATATGACCGGGATTTTGTGAGATTAATTTTAGGCGATAGCTATGTAAACATGACTTTGGAAAACATCAAAAAGGGAGATCCAATGGCAGTTTACGGTTCAGGAAGTAATTGGGGTAGTTTCATTGGCATTACCCTGAATAATCTCTACGTTGGTGCAAGATGCTATATCTGGGGGCTCTTTGGAGGTATCGGTACCTTTTATGTTTTCCTCCAAAACTGTATTATGCTAGGCTCTTTTCAGTACTTTTTTTACGAACAGGGCGTTTTCTGGAAAAGTGTCCGCGGTATATGGATTCATGGTTCAATGGAAATTTTTGCTATTGTGATTGAAGCCGTTGCCGGATTTATTCTGGGAGCTTCCATTCTTTTCCCTAAAACATATTCCAGAGTCAATTCTTTTAAAATAGGTTTTAAAAATAGTTTTAAAATATTCCTGAGTACGTTTCCTTTTACTATTTCTGCAGGATTTCTTGAAGGTTTTATTACCCGTTATTCTATCGATATGCCGAACTGGCTGAGCAGTTTTATTATTTTATTTACATTAGGTGTCATTTCGTTTTATTATTTGGTTTATCCTTTTATCGTTCACAAAAAAACAGTCTCAACATCAGCCCAATCGAATTAATCAAACCAGTAATGAATAAAGTTTTACTCGTCTTCTCTTTTTTACTGTTCTGTAGCATTACTCGTGCTCAGGATTCATTGACTACTGAAGAACCTCCAAAAGTTTCGTCTGTAATATATACCGAAAGCGATATTCAAATCGATTCGGATTCAATTGAGTCGAAAACTTTCTCTAAAAATTTCCAAAAAAAATATACTGATCCCGAATTTGTATACAAAGAGAAAACGCCTGAAAAAAATGCCTGGGATCGTTTTAAGGAATGGCTCGCAAATATTTTAAGGAACCTTTTTAGTTTTACAAGCGATAAGGCTTCAATGAATTTTGTTGGTATATTATTGAAAGTGGTAGCTGTTATTATTGTTGTCATCGTAATTTATCTGATTGTAAAAGCTCTTATCAATAAAGAAGGACAATGGATTTTTGGAAAAAATTCAAGCAAAAAAACCATTCATTATTCGGATATTGAAAAAAACATACACTTATTAGATTTCGAAAAACTAATCCGGGAAAGTATGGAGTCCGGAGAAAAAAGAGTTGCTGTTCGCTACTATTACCTTTGGTTATTGAAAGTAATGGCGCAAAATAATTATATAAAATGGGATATCGAAAAAACAAATTCTGATTATTTATACGAAATTCAAAGTCCTGTTCATAAAGAGGAATTTACTTATTTATCGTATTTGTACAATTATATCTGGTACGGAGAATTTGAGATTGACGATGCAACTTTCAAAAAAGCAGAAAACCGATTCAAAAATTCTATAAAAACCTTTAGCAATGAATAAATCCATTAAAATTTACATCGCTATTCTGGTTTTTATTTTCATACTGATTCTAATAGCATCTCCCAGCCAGCCAAAGCCAATCGACTGGCGACCTACTTATTCTGTTAATGACAAAATCCCGTATGGATTATATATTTTTGACAAGGAAATTAATAAAGTTCTAAAAAAGCAGAAAATTGAGAAAGTGGCAACAGTAACTCCGTATGAGTTTCTTGAACCTCAATATGACATGGACTCTTTGGTTCTTGACTACAAAATAAAAGGAACTTTCATCAACATTTCTGAAAATAACAATATTGACGACCAGTCCATAAAAGAGATTTTTTATTTTGTATCCCACGGAAACAGTGCTTTTTTAAGCATGAAAGAGTTTCCGAAATATCTAATAGACAGTTTAAAAATCGAATTAAAATCTGATTTCCAGTATACTGACAGTACTGCCGCATGGATGGCTAATAAAAAATCGGATTCCAAAAAATATTACATGCAGGGATCAATAGAAACGTATTTTTCTAAAATTGACACCTTGTATACTACTGTTTTGGGCTATCAGGGAAACAATAAGAATAAAAAACATGTCAATTTTATAAAAGTTCCTCATGTAAACGGCTATTTTTATTTGCATACACAGCCAGTCACTTTTACCAATTTTAATTTACTAAAAAAAGATAATTATCATTACACTGAAAACATATTGTCATATATTCCAAAAGGTGATGTATTTTGGTATACGAAAAATGATAATAATGGATCCATTTCAAATTCGCCATTACGCTATATCATGAGCCAGCCTGCTTTAAAATGGGCCTGGTATTTATTTTTAACCGGATTGTTGATTTTTATTCTTTTTAATGCCAAACGAAAACAAAGAATTGTTCCGATACTGAAACCTTTAGCGAATTTAACGCTTGATTTCACAAAAACTATCGGAAATTTGTATTATCAGGAAGGCGATCATGACAATATTATCGATAAAAAAATCATTTATTTTCTGGAAAGAATCCGTAATGAATATCTCATCGATACTACAAAACTGGATGATGATTTTATCAAAAAACTGCATCATAAATCGGGAAAAGAAATTAGTGACATCACAGAACTTGTTTTCCTAATCAACGAGCATCGAAAAAGTTACCATGGAAGTCTTGAAGAGGATTTGATTCGAATTAATAATGCAATTGAGAAAATTTTACATTAATATTTTTAACGAAATAAACAAAAGAAAACATACCAAACATGGACGATATCGATTTAACAAAAACAGAAATCACAAACGAAAATGTGAATTTTGAAACCAGACTAAATTTAGCGCCTCTTTTAGATCATGTAAACAGTATCAAAAAAGAAATTGAAACTGTAATTGTTGGTCAGCATAAAATGATCGATCAGTTACTGGTTGCCATATTATCAAACGGACACGTATTACTTGAAGGTGTTCCGGGAGTTGCCAAAACTATTACGGCAAAATTATTATCAAAGACTTTAAATATTGGTTTTAGCCGAATCCAGTTCACTCCGGATTTAATGCCATCAGATATTTTGGGAACTTCTATTTTTAATCTGAAAAATTCAGAATTCGAATTTAAGCAAGGGCCTATTTTCTCTAATTTAATTTTAATTGATGAGATCAATCGTGCTCCGGCCAAAACACAGGCAGCACTTTTTGAAGTAATGGAAGAACGCCAGATTACAATTGACGGTTCTGCTTTTCAGCTTGATACGCCATTTTTGGTTATTGCCACTCAAAATCCAATCGAACAGGAAGGAACTTACAGATTACCGGAAGCACAATTGGACCGTTTCTTATTCAAAATTACAATTGATTATCCAAAACTGGATGAAGAAATCCTTATTATCCAGAGAGAGCATTTATTGCAGGATCATGGAAAGTTAGAAGCGATCAAAACCATACTTTCTGCAGAAGAAATAAAAGGATATCAGGCTCTGGTAAAACAAATAAGAGTGGAACAGAATCTATTGGAATATATTGCCCGAATTGTAGTCAACACCCGTGAAAATGCCTTTTTATACTTAGGAGCTTCACCTCGTGCCTCAATCGCTATTTTGAATGCGTCCAAAGGATTTGCAGCTATAAGAGGACGCGATTTTGTAACTCCGGAGGATATTAAAGAAGCCGCAATTCCTGTTTTACAGCACCGTGTTATTGTAACTCCGGAACGTGAAATGGAAGGCATTACAAGCTCTGAAATTATCAAGCAGATAATTGAAACGGTAGAAATTCCGAGGTAATAAAAGATTAAAATGGCCTAATAAAAAAATCATGAAAAAAAGAACTTTGAAAATTTTCGGTTTCCTTATTATTTTATCTGTAATGGTTATTATCAACATGATTGTTTTTAGAAGTAAAGCGCCATTATTTTGGATAATTACTTTTATTATCAGCATTTTAATCCTGATCTTATTTCCTTATAAAACCTTTTTTAAAAAACAAAATCAAGAATAATGAAAAAAATTTTACTGTCAATAATTTCAATAGCTTCATTAGTTTCCTGTAACCGTCCAGAACCTAATTACGAAGGAGTTTTAATGACTGATTATGGGCGAAACGGAATCGAATCCTTTACCGTAGTTACCGGTGCGCAGGGACCTTTAGGACCTGGAAGCGAATTGTATCAGGTTCCCATGTTTGAACAAAAATCAGATGTCGATGCTGTTCAGGTTTCTGCCAAAGATGCAGGTATGTTTACTGTTGATCCAACTTATACTTATCAGGTGACGCGAACAAAAGGGCCAAGCATCATTTTAAATTACAAACATTTAGGTACAGGCGAAGGATTTCTTGATAATGTGGAAGCAAACGTACTGGATAAGCTAGCTATTGATGCCTATCGTGAAGAAGCAAGAAATTATACGACAGATTCACTAATGAACAATCTGGGTTCTTTTGAAAAAAATGTAGAAGAAAAACTGAAAGTAAAATTTTCTACAAAATTTTTCACTTTAAATACTTTGACTTCAGGACTTACTCCTCCAAAATCTATGGCAGATGCGATTGAAAAACGAAACAATGCCATTCAAAAAGCAAATGAAGTGAGAAATGAACTGGAAACATCAAAAATGTTATTGGAAAAAGCCCGTATTGATGCTGAAACCAACAGGGTGCAATCTTCAGGACTTACCAAAGAAGTTTTACAGCAGCAATGGATTGAAGCCATCAGAAATACACGCAACAAAGTTATCATTACAGATGGTAAAACGCCAATAATTATCGGGCAGTAAACTGTCTGTTTATTCATAATGACATGAAATTCATAAAAAGTTTATATCTCAATAACTTCTTTTTCTATGTGCTTCTCGGCATTATTGGAATGTTTGTATGTGCTTTTATTTTTCCTGCTTTATACAATGCGGTATGGTTTATTGTTTTGGTCCTGATTACTTTTCTTGTACTGGACGTTTTATTATTGTATTTGGCAAAAACTGGAATTGAAGCCACACGCGAAACTCCTGAAAAATTATCAAACGGCGATCAGAATCCCGTAACTATTTCGATCGAAAACCATTATACTTTTCCAATTTTGATTAAGATAATTGATGAAATTCCATTTCAGTTTCAGGTTCGTGATTTTAAAATTTTAAGAACTATCAAAGCTTCTTCTCACGATAAAATTGGATATGATTTACGGCCAACGGAACGCGGAGAATATTATTTTGGAAACCTGAATATCTATGTTTCATCTCCATTAAAATTGATTTCTAGGAGATTTAAATTTGACAAGGATAAAATGGTTCCCACCTATCCCTCTTACATTCAATTGAGAAAATATGATTTACTTGCTTTTTCCAATAATTTATTTCAATATGGAATCAAGAAAATTCGACGTATCGGGCATACCATGGAATTTGAACAAATCAAGGAATATGTTCAGGGAGATGATTTGAGAACTTTAAACTGGAAAGCGACAGCCAAGAAAAATGCCCTGATGGTCAATCAGTTTCAGGACGAAAAATCCCAGTCGGTTTATATGGCGATTGATAAAGGCCGCGTGATGCAGATGCCTTTTGAAGGTTTGAGTCTGCTGGATTATGCAATTAATTCGACTTTGGTTTTAGCGAATGTGATTCTGAAAAAACAGGACAAGGCCGGAATTTTTGCTTTCTCCAAAAAAGTAGAAAACAGGGTCTTCGCTGAAAAAAGAGCTTCACAGATGCAAAAAATACTGGAGACACTATACAACATCAAAACTGATTTTTTCGAAAGTGATTACAGTCGTCTGTATGTTGATATCAAAAAAAACATCAACCAGAGAAGCCTTATTATTCTGTATACGAATTTCGAAACCATGGACGGATTAAACCGTCAGATGCCTTATCTAAAAGGAATTGCAAAAAACCATTTATTGGTCGTTGTCTTTTTCCAAAATACAGAATTGAACGAAATCATCAACAAAAAAACCGATACGATTCAGGAAGTTTACGATAAAGTCATTGCCGAAAAATTTATGTTCGAAAAGCGTTTGATTGCAAATGAATTGAAGAAATACGGAATTCATTCTGTTCTTACACAACCTGAAAATCTTACTTTGGATGCTATCAATAAGTATTTGGAGATTAAGTCGAGAGGGATTTTGTAGAGAAGTAAAAAGCTATGTTTTGAAAATGTAAAATGAGTATTATCAAGACATCAAGTTCATAAGGTAAAAGTAAGAATGTTCAAAAATCTTTTAACCTTTGTTTTATGAACCTTTGCAACTCAGAAATCATGAAAAAATCAATATTTCTTTTATTTATTCTAAACGGATTTTTGGCTTCGTCCCAAAAAACAGAAAACATTATCATCATTACCACAGACGGTTTAAGATGGCAGGAAGTTTTTAAAGGATTAGATTCTGATATTGCTAATGATAAAAATTTCAATCAGGGAGACAGCACTTTTATTTATAAAAAATATGCAGCTACTAGTTTTGCAGGATCTCGTCAAAAAATCATGCCTTTTTTCTGGTCAGAAATAGGATCTAAAGGTCAGATTTATGGTAATCGGGATTTAGGCAATAAAGTAGATGTTTCGAATCCATATTGGTTTAGTTATCCTGGATATAGTGAAATTTTTACGGGAAATGTAGATCTTAAGATAAACTCAAACTCTTACGAACCCAACCCAAATGTAAATGTTTTGGAGTTTTTAAATAAGCAGTCAAAACTAAAAGGAAAAAGTGCCGCTTTTGGTGCCTGGGACGCTTTTGACCGAATATTAAATGAAAAAAGATCTGGTTTTCCCGTAATTTCTGCTTTTGATGATGTGGGAGGAAATAAACCAACTGCGCTTCAGAAATTATTAAATGAAATGCGAAATAATTCTTTCAAACCATTTCATGAAGACGAATGTCTGGATGTTTTTACTCATTATCAGGCAATGAATGAACTAAAAACAAATAAACCAAAAGTATTATATATTTCTTACGGAGAAACCGATGAATTGGCGCATCATGGTCATTATAGATCTTATTTAGATGCTGCCAATCAAGTAGATAAATGGATAAAAGAAATTTGGGAGTTCGTGCAGAACGACCCACAGTATAAAAACAAAACAACTTTATTCATTACCGTAGACCATGGTCGCGGCGACAAAATAAAAGCACAATGGAAAGATCATGGTGCAGATATTGAGGGTGCATCGCAAATTTGGTTTGCAGCAATAGGACCAGAAATTGCTTCGAAAGGAGAAATTAAAACTGAATCTCAATTTTATCAAAAACAATTTGCGCAAACTATCGCAAAAATCATGGGTTATACTTTTACTGCAGATCATCCGATAACCAATGAAATAAAAGAAGTATTTGAAAAATAAATATGCTTTTTTCACCTCGAATTACATGAATTTTTACGAATTAGTTTTTTACTTAGAGTAAAAAAAATGGCTGAAATTCATTAATTCAAAGCAAACTCTTTTTTATTTGGTCTAACTGTAAACCTACAAGTTTCTAAAACCTTGCAAGAAGAAAAAAACCTCTGTACCTTTGAACCTTTGCAACTTTGAGCCTTTAAAAAATGAAACAAATCACTTCAGTACAAAATCCGTTTATAAAATCGCTTGTTTTATTGCAGGAAAAACCAAAAGCACGCAAACAAACCGGAACGTTTTTGATTGAAGGATTACGTGAAATTTCATTGGCAATAAAAGGCGGTTACGAAATTGAAACTGTTTTATTTTTACCGGAATTGGTTACTGAGAACCAGATTTCTAAATTAATAAACACACCTGTTCAATTAATTGAAATCAATAAGGAAGTTTACCAAAAACTGGCCTATCGGGATACTACTGAAGGCGTTTTGGCAATAGCAAAAACAAAATCCATGCAGCTATCAGATTTAAAACTATCTGAGAATCCATTAATTTTGGTGGCAGAAGCTCCAGAAAAACCAGGAAACATCGGGGCTCTTTTACGTACTGCCGATGCTGCTAATCTGGATGCTGTTTTGATTGCAAATCCAAAAAGTGATTTATACAATCCAAATATTGTTCGTTCCAGTGTTGGCTGTTTGTTTACCAACCAGATTGCAACCGGAACAACTGCAGAAATCATTGCTTTTCTGAAAGAAAAAAAGATTGATTTTTACTGCGCTACATTACAAAATTCCACTTCGTATCATACGCAGGATTTCACGACTCCAACTGCTTTGGTGGTAGGAACAGAAGCTACTGGTTTAACTCAGGACTGGCGTGATGCTGCAACACAAAATATCATTATTCCGATGCAGGGCGAAATCGATAGTATGAACGTTTCGGTCGCTGCCGCCATTTTAATCTTTGAAGCCAAAAGACAAAGAGGGTTTTAGGATGAGATTGAATTTTATTACTTATAAAAACCAATTCCCTAGCCCTATAGAAATGAAAATTCTTTTGTGCGCGTTTCGCCAAAAAAATTACTTCACTTTATTTTTTTTATTTTAATTTGGAATTCAGTGAACTTCGTTTGTAATGGATAGCGGGAATACCCTCTAATATTTCTTTAAAAACTTTGGAAAATAATCTGGTTTTTATTGCAGAAAAATAGCGTTAGATTTCAACAATTTTAAATGTAAAATCAGCAATCTATTCCCTTGCGTATATTCCAACTAATGCTTATTTTTAAGAATTGAACCATGCCGTTATGACAGAATTAGATATTGAAAAAGAAAATAAGGCAATTGCCCAAGAGTACAAGGAATTACTCCGAATCAGTTACCAAACTTTAACGCCTACAGACAAAAAGCTAATTCGAAAAGCTTTTGACGTGGCTGTTGATGCCCATAAGGAACAAAGACGGAAATCTGGTGAGGCGTATATATTTCATCCTATTGCAGTTGCAAAAATTGTAGCCTCCGAAATTGGTTTGGGAGCTACCTCTATTGCCGCAGCTTTATTACATGATGTTGTTGAAGATACTCCGATTACGGTTGAAGATATTGAACGTTTATTCAATCCCAAAGTAGCACAATTGGTTGAAGGCCTGACTAAAATTTCGATGGTTCAAAAAGACCTGAATGCCTCCATGCAGGCAGAGAATTTTCGAAAAATGATCCTGACTCTGAACGATGATGTTCGTGTAATCCTGATTAAATTGGCAGATCGTCTTCACAATATGCAGACCATGGATTCGATGGTAGAATATAAACAGACCAAAATCGCTTCTGAAACTTTATATATTTACGCTCCCCTCGCCCATCGTTTGGGACTTTATAACATTAAAACCAAACTTGAGGATTTAGGATTAAAATATACTGAACCTGCCGTTTATGAAGACATTATAAGCAAGATCAGGGAAACCAAAGAAGAACAGGATGCTTATATCAAAGATATTTCGGATATCCTTAAGAAATCACTTGATGCGGAAAATATAGATTATGTGATAAAAGGAAGACCAAAATCCATTTATTCCATTCGTCGAAAAATGCGTGCCCAAAGCGTGAGTTTTGATGAAGTGTATGATAAATTTGCGCTGCGAATTGTTTACAAATGCGATCCGCATGATGAAAAATTCGTAGCATGGAAAATTTATTCAATCGTAACAGATCATTACAGACCCAGCCCAAGCCGTTTGCGTGACTGGATTTCATCTCCAAAATCTACTGGTTATGAGGCATTGCACATAACCGTTATGGGGCCAAAAGGACGTTGGGTTGAAGTTCAGGTTCGAAGCGAACGTATGGATGAAATTGCTGAAAAAGGATATGCAGCACATTATAAATATAAAAACGGAGCATCTGAAGAAAGCGGTCTGGATGTTTGGCTGAACCTGCTTCGTGAAGCTCTGGAAAACCCGGAAACCAATGCGGTTGATTTTGTGGAAGATTTTAAAATGAATCTTTATTCACAGGAAATTTTTGTTTTTACACCTAAAGGAGAAATCAAATCATTGCCAAAAGGAGCCACTTCTCTGGATTTTGCTTTTAGCATACACTCTGAAATTGGAATAAAAACAAGAGGAACACGTGTTAACGGCCGTCTGGTTCCGCTTAATCATGAACTTAAAAGCGGTGATCAGGTTGAAGTGATTACTTCGGCAAACCAAAAACCAACTATCAACTGGCTGGATTATGTAACGACTTCGAGAGCTAAAAATAAAATTAAGAATGTTCTTAACGAGAACACTAAAAAAATTGCCGAAGAAGGAAAAGAGCTTCTTACCAGAAAATTAAAACATCTAAAAATTACGATTAACGAACAAGTTACAAACGAACTAGTTAACTTTTTTAAATTAAAAACCAGTTTAGATTTGTTTTATCGTGTTGGAATAGGGGCTATCGAGAATCAGCAGTTGAAAGATTATGCTGCACAGAAAAGCAATTCGATTATCAATTTCTTTAAAAATAAAATCAAGAGAAATAAGGATACCGCTGATGATGACATTCACAAACAGGTTATCAGCAGCAATTATGACATGCTGGTGTTTGGAACCGAGCATGATAAACTCGATTATAAATTATCGCAATGCTGCAACCCAATTCCAGGAGATGATGTTTTTGGATTTGTAACGATTAATGAAGGAATTAAAGTGCATAAAAAAGATTGTCCAAACGCTATTGGCATGCAGTCTAATTATGCTTATCGAATTATGAGCGCCAAATGGATAGATTCTTCGCAGGAAGAATTTAAAGCTATTATCAACATTACAGGAATGGATGTCATGGGACTTACGAACCAGTTGACCAAAGTGATTTCTAATAACATGAGCGTAAATATCCAGAGCATTTCATTGAGTACCGATGCAGGAATTTTTCATGGTCAGGTTGCCGTAATTGTAAAAAACAACACTATTTTAAAGAAAATGATTAGTGCTATTAAGAAAATTGATGGTGTTGATAAAGTTTCCAGAGAATACAGAACCTAACTTTTTAACCTATCTATAAGGGTTTTATAACTAAACTTTAAACCCTAAACTTTTATTGATTAAAAATAAAAAATTATCTTTGCCGGATATGACACTCATTTCAACTGACAACACTAAGAATCAAGAAATTGTAAAAAATGTTTTTACAATGTATCTTGAGCAAAAAGGGCATCGTAAAACTCCTGAGCGTTATGCTATACTCCAGGAAATTTACGACAGCGAGGAACATTTTGATATTGAAAACCTTTATATCAAAATGAAAAACAAAAACTATCGTGTGAGTAGAGCAACACTGTACAACACGATTGAGTTATTGTTAGACTGTGCCTTGGTTAGAAAACATCAATTTGGCCAAAATCAGGCATACTACGAAAAATCACATTTCGATAAAAATCACGATCATATTATTATGACGGATTCTGGTGAGGTAATCGAATTTTGTGATCCGAGAATTCAGACCATCAAAAAAACAATCGAAGAGATATTTGATATTGAAATTACCAATCACTCACTTTATTTCTACGGAAACAAAAAGCAAAATCAATAATCAGCCGATTATTAAAAAATAAAATTAAAAATTAACTACACTAATCAGTAGGGCGATTTAGATTGTCCAAACGCAAATTAAAAACAGAATGACCGTAGATTTATTACTAGGATTACAATGGGGAGATGAAGGAAAAGGAAAAATTGTTGACGTTCTTACTTCAAATTATGATATCATTGCACGTTTTCAGGGAGGACCAAATGCAGGACATACATTAGAATTTGACGGAATCAAACATGTACTTAGAACTATTCCTTCCGGAATTTTTCATGAAAATTCAATCAATATCATTGGAAATGGTGTTGTAATAGATCCGGTAGTTTTTCAAAAAGAAATTGAAGGTTTGGAGAAATTCAAAATCGATATTAAAAGCAAACTGATTATTTCAAGAAAAGCACATTTAATTTTACCAACCCACCGCTTATTGGATGCAGCATCTGAAGCTTCTAAAGGAAAGGCTAAAATTGGTTCTACACTGAAAGGAATTGGACCAACTTACATGGACAAAACCGGAAGAAACGGTATACGTGTTGGAGATATTGAACTTGAAGATTTTAAAGAACGTTACAGAGCATTAGCCGATAAACATGAAGCTATGATCGCTTTTTATGATGTGGCTATTCAATACAACTTAGCAGAACTTGAGAAAGAATTTTTTGAAGCGATTGAAGAATTAAAAAAATTAGATTTTATCGATAGTGAAGAATACATGCACCAGGCACAAAAAGCAGGTAAATCTATTTTATGTGAAGGAGCTCAGGGTTCTTTATTGGATGTTGACTTCGGAACTTATCCTTTCGTAACTTCATCAAATACTACAGCTGCAGGAGCTTGTACCGGTTTAGGAATTGCTCCTAACAAAATAAAAGAAGTTTACGGAATTTTTAAAGCTTACGTAACACGTGTAGGAAGCGGACCTTTCCCAACTGAATTATTTGACGAAGTAGGTGCTACAATGGCAAGAGTAGGAAATGAATTTGGTTCTGTAACAGGAAGACAAAGACGTTGTGGATGGCTGGACTTAGTAGCATTAAAATATGCTGTTCAGGTAAACGGAGTAACACAGTTAATGATGATGAAAGGTGATGTTCTTTCTGGATTTGAAACTTTAAAAGTTTGTACAGAATACAATTATAAAGGACAAAACATTTCTCACTTTCCTTATAACATCGAGCCGGAAAATGTTACGCCGGTTTATCAGGAATTTAAAGGATGGAAAGCTGATCTTACAGGTTTGACTACATACGATGAATTGCCAATTGAGCTAAAAGAATATATTGAGTTTATTGAAAGAGAAATCGAAGTGCCAATCAAAATTGTATCGGTTGGACCAGACAGAAAACAAACAATAACAAAATAAAACCTCTAAACGCTCTGATAAACAGAGCGTTTTTTTTTATATAAAATTATTTTTCCCATGAGAAAAAATCCAGAGATTAAAATTACTGAAACCAAATTATTATCCGACAATTGGTATGTGTTAAACAAAGTCACTTTTGATTACAAAAAGAGTGATGATACTGTAGAATCTCATATCCGTGAAGTTTATGACCGAGGAAACGGTGCGGCCATTTTATTATACAACAAAGAAAAAAAAACAGTTGTTTTAACAAGGCAATTTCGCTTACCGACTTACCTTAACGGAAATAAAACCGGAATGATGATTGAGGTTTGCGCCGGTCTTTTAGACAAAGACAATGCCGAACAGGCTGTTATACGTGAAACAGAAGAAGAAACGGGTTATCGATTGAGTAAAGTTGAGAAAGTAATTGAAACGTATATGTCTCCTGGATCTGTAACCGAAATTTTATATCTTTTTGTCGGAGCGTATGATGAAAGCATGAAAGTAGGAAATGGCGGCGGATTAGATGCGGAACAGGAGAACATAGAAGTGCTTGAATATTCTTTTGAAGAGGCTTATTCTTTGATTGAGTCTGGAGAGATTACTGATGCTAAAACCATTATGTTGTTGCAGCATGCAAAAATAAAAGGGTTGATTTAATTTTTATGAGTATTTTTAATCCCTAATATTCCATTAAAATTATATCATGAATCTGAAATCTGCCATTTTTCTTCTTATTATTTAGTTTGTATTGATATCATAGTAAAAAGCCTTAAATCAGAATAACAACATTGAAATTGTAAATGAATTTATCTAAAAGAACAACACTATTTATTAGAGTATTAATATTCACTTTCTTAATGATAAATAGTATTGCTTTTTTTCATGCTTACAAATTCACACATTTTACAGAAAACAAATCCGAAAAAACAAAAAGTCCTGAAAAGCAGTCTTCCTTCGAAAAAGTAAAGACCTTATTTTTGGGAGTCAACAATCTAAAACCTAAAAATCTAAAATTCCCTTCTCAAAAATATAAAACCGTACTCCTAAAAAGTAATAAGAAAATTGAATGCTGGTTAATTAAAAATGAAAAGTCAAAAGGAACAATTATATTATTTCATGGGTATGGCAGTGAAAAATCTTCCCTGATTTCAAAGTCGGATGAATTTTTAAAATTAGGTTATAGCACTATGCTTGTTGATTTTATGGGAAGTGGAAATTCTGAAGGAAATCAAACCACAATTGGCTATAAAGAAGCTCAGGAAGTTAAAAGCACCTTCGACTACCTGAATCAAAAAGGAGAAAAAAATATATATTTATTTGGTACCTAAATGGGTGCGGCAGCTATAATGAAGTCCATCAATGATTATCGGATAGAACCAAAAGGAATTATAATAGAATGTCCTTTCGGTTCTATGTATCAAACAGTATGCGCCAGATTTAATAAAATGAACGCACCAACTTTTCCTATGGCGGGAATTTTATTGTTTTGGGGAGGAATACAAAATGGCTTTTGGGGATTTAGTCACAACCCTGCTGAATACGCAAAAAACATAAATTGTCCAACGTTGTTATTATATGGAGAAAAGGATAAAAGCGTAAGCCAAAAAGAAATAAAAGAAATTTTTGCAAATTTAAAAGGACCTAAAAAATTAACTATTTACAAAAAACAGGACACGAAAACTATTTGATCAAAAACAAACCGGAATGGATTAGAAACATTACTGCTTTCATACAATCAACTTAGCATGTTTTTTTTAAAATGATAATCAGACAAACAATTTAAAAAATTGTGTAAATACTTTTATGGGTGTCTGAGATAACTTTACAAAAAATAAAAAAACATTATTCATGAAAAAGTTATACTATACATCCAATATTTTTTTACTAGTGATTTTAGCATTAGTAGGATCATGTAAAAAAAATGAATCTACTCCGGAAACACCTGATAAAAGCCCTACACACAAAACTGTTGAATACAAACAGCCTAAAACTGTTGGTTTTCACTTTGAAAAAACAAAACAATGGCTTGAAACCAATAAAAGCGATTCTACCAAACTTGAAATAGCCTACGCCGTTAACAGAATAGATAAAGCAAATTTCGCTAAAAAAGATTCAGTTGTAATTCCGAATGATTTTAGCGGAGACTTACCTTCTTATCTGCCTTTTCCTTATCATGTTTCCAATTTGAAAGATGTTGCGAAAGTCCTGATATTTTCATATCCAACACAAACTTTTGCTGCTTATGAATACGGAGAACTGGTTTACACGGGACCAACCAATATGGGAAGAAAAAAAGACAAGACCCCGACCGGCTTATTTTTTACTAACTGGAAAGCTGAAAAAACGACCAGTACCTTTAATGACGAGTGGGAATTAGAATGGAACTTTAACATTGAAAACAAACTGGGTGTTGGTTTTCACGAATATGAATTACCTGGCTATCCTGTGTCACACTCTTGTCTTCGCTTATTAGAGAAAGATGCTAAATATCTTTATAAATGGGCAGATGAATGGATTTTAAAAGATAGTGAAAACGTAAAAGTAAAAGGAACTCCGGTAATTGTTTTTGGAAGCTATAATTTCGACGGTCCTCAGCCATGGCTGGAACTGGTTAAAAATCCTAAAGCATTAAATATATCCGAATCAGAAATTGAAAGTCAGACGGCGCCATTTTTGAAAAGTATCCTGGATAATCAAAAGCTTAGAGAAGGAGAAGGAAAAGATACAGCCAGTAAAACAAATTAATTTACTGCTCGCAGGAAATCTAAATTATCGTTTAAATTTCCTATTTTCGCCCCAATATCTTATAATTTTAAAAGATATGGAATAAAAGAAGTACAATATCTATCTGAAGAAAATGTCAAAAAAAATAATTTTTCTATTTCTGCTATCCGGTTTTTTATCTATTGGACAAAGTAAAAAAAGTTCAAACTTAGAAACCTATACAAGCCGAAAGGAACTGTACAAAATTAAATATAATCCTGAACATTGGATAAAAAGTCCGGAATCCGAAAGCTGGGATGTAGAATTTAGTGATAAATACAATCTGGTTACTGCTTATTTTATTGAATATGATTACTTTATATCTGATAAAAAAATTAAAAGCACAATAGAAGAAGAGTTTAAGGAATTTGGAAAGATTAAAAATTTAAAAGTTTCCAAGAAAAAAATAAACAATATAGAAGTCAACTATTTTGAATGTGAATTGAATTACAACGATTTTCTATATAAATACCAAGGATTTTTCTATAACGGAAAAGGAGGCTCCATACAAATGCAATATGGTGCTCAAGCCGAAGCAATAGAGCAAAACCAAAAAATAATTGATGAACTGAATAATGGCTTTACTGTCGTAAACTAAAAACAAAAGGCATAAGATTAAGATTCTTATGCCTTTTGTTTATATGAAAACTCTAAAATTATCTCGAATAATTTGGAGCCTCTTTTGTAATTGTAACGTTATGTGGATGACTTTCTGTAATTCCACTTGATGTGATTCTCACAAAACGGCCTGATTCCTGTAATGTTGGAATATCTTTTGATCCACAGTACCCCATTCCGGCGCGAAGACCACCAATAAACTGAAGCATACTTTCGTTAAGTTCTCCTTTGTATGGAACTCGTCCTACTATACCTTCCGGAACTAATTTTTTAACGTCGTCTTCAACATCCTGAAAATAACGGTCTTTTGAACCGCCTTCCATAGCTTCAACAGAACCCATTCCGCGGTATGATTTGAATTTTCTTCCTTCAAAAATAATAGTTTCTCCAGGAGATTCTTTTGTTCCTGCTAACAATGAACCTAACATTACACAATCAGCACCGGCAGCGATTGCTTTAGGTATATCTCCTGTGTACCGAATTCCACCATCAGCAATTACAGGGACTCCTGTTCCTTTGATGGCAGCCGCTACTTCAAGAACTGCTGAAAATTGAGGAAATCCAACACCTGCAACAATACGTGTTGTACAGATAGAACCCGGTCCGATTCCGACTTTTACACCATCAGCGCCATTTGCTACTAAATATTTAGCGGCTTCCGGAGTGGCAATATTTCCAACGATTACATCTATTTGCGGGAATTTTGTTTTTACTTCTTTCAACGTATTTACAACACCTTCGGTATGACCGTGAGCGGTATCAATAATAATTGCATCAACACCTGCAGCAACTAATGCTTCAGCTCTTTGAACTGCATCTCCGGTAACACCAATAGCTGCAGCAACTCTTAAACGTCCAAAAATGTCTTTGTTTGCGATTGGTTTTTGTGTCAGTTTGGTAATATCCCTGAAAGTAATTAGACCTACTAATTCATATTTATCATTTACAACAGGTAATTTTTCGATCTTGTGTCCTTGTAACACTACTTCTGCCTGCTCTAATGAAGTTCCTTCGGCAACGGTAACCAGGTTTTCACTTGTCATTACCTCAACAATTGGTCTTGATCCGTTTTTTTCGAAACGCAAATCACGATTGGTCACTATTCCTTTTAGGATTTTGTTTTCATCAACGATCGGGATTCCGCCAATTCCGAATTCTTTCATGGCAGCTTTTGCATCAGCAATTGTTGATGTTAGCGGCAATGTAACAGGATCGATAATCATTCCTGCCTCAGCACGCTTTACTTTTCTAACCTTTGCAGCTTGCTGCTCAATGGTCATATTTTTATGTAAAACACCAATTCCGCCTTCCTGTGCCATAGCTATTGCCATTGCACTTTCGGTAACAGTATCCATAGCTGCAGATACGATTGGAACGTTTAGTGTTATATTTCTTGAAAATTTTGATTTGATACTCACTTCACGGGGAAGCACATTCGAGTAGTTAGGTACTAATAATACATCATCGTAAGTTAAACCTTCGCCGATAATCTTGGAGTTGTGTGCTATCATGTTGCAATTTGTAGTTGAATTGCGTGCAAATATAGTGAATAAATTGGAAACTTGAATACTAACCTATTCAGATTTTTTTTGAACGGCTAACGAAATCATTTCCTTACAGTCCTAGCCCGGATGGAAATGAAAAGCCACGAAAATCAAAAACACATTTTTTCGTGATTTTAAAAAGCGACCGGTGGAAGCTCTTTTAAAATCCTGGAAAAAAGTGTTTTTGATCGAGTGCTTGTAATGGACAGCCGGAATTGCTTCTAATTATTCAGAATCCTGAAAGATGAAATTAAGACCAAATTGTAATGCCATACTATTTGCTTTAGTAATATCCCTGTATTCTAAAAGGTTATCCGCAAGGAGATAAAGATTAAGTTTTCCTATCGTTCCTGAAACGCCAAGGCCAATGTTTTTATACGAATAAGAGTCGACAGTGTAGGTTGTTTTGATTTCTAACTTTTCAAAAATTCTGCGTTTGTAAAAAGCCGTAACAGCAATAATAGGCTGTTTGGGCATTGTCATGGCAAAAAACTGTCCTCCAACTGCATTTACATATTGGCGCTCACTTGATTTTAAGCAGTTGCACTCGTCATCGCCCCTGTATTCACCGAATGAGTATTGAACTGAAGCATTCAATTTTGCAGGTCGCCAGGTTGTGTATTTATTGTAAAGCGTATCTCGCGGAATGGCTTTTTCAAATTCATCAAAAACGTCTTCCGGCTCATCTGTAAAACCGAAATTGGGATTTATACCATCGTATTTATAGCTTCCTTTATACGTAAGGGTTTCAATGTCTTTTGTATGGCGGATAAAACCCACATCAATAAGACTGGCTGTTAACTGAAGGTTTTCTTTGGGATAATAGGTGAATCCTGCATCGAAACCTAAACCCAGACTTCCATTCAAAAATGTATTGTGAACAATATCTTTGGCAATACTGCCATCATATTCATCTTTTGTGAAGGTTGCAATGCCTGATGTCTTTAATTCTATATCGGAAGAAATAACCTGATTATAAATATTTGTATCCGCAGAATTTTGGTAGGTAGATACAAATCCGGAATTTTTTGTAGCAGTAGCATTTGCACCACTGGAGTAAAGTTTGACACGACCTCCAAAAACGAAATTTGGATTCATTTTCTTGTGAAAGCCAAGGTGCAAAACAGAAAGCACTTCCGCACGCAGGCTTAAATCTCCAAGATTAAACGATTTACCGATATAATCACGATTTCCGTCTAAGGCTAAAACAGCAATATCCTTTGGTACGTACATTAAAAAATCAAATTCCTGATAAGCACCAAAAGAAAAATAAGACGTACTTTCTTCGCCGCCCACACGAAAGCCACCTGAAAACAACTCCAGTTGCTGATTAACATATACCTTGTCTGTATTCAAAGATTTTTCGATCACTTTTCGAATTTTATCATTAAAATCAACTCCATTATCGGCAAACAAATCATAAGCTGAAAAGCCATCTGAACCTACATTTGCTGAGATTCCTGATAAAACAGGAACTCCGAAATAATATTTATAGGATACATCCGCACCAGGATTTACAAGTAAGGACTGCGGAATTGAAGTGAAATTATATAAAAGCTGTTTGTTCTGTGATGAACAAATAATTGAAGTATATACTAATATGATTAGAAATGCTTTTTTCATTTCAATCTTCTATTTCAAAATATAAGGTCGCACCTGAACGAAGTTTCAGATTTCCTGTACTATTTTCCGTTAAAGGCGTTCCTGCAGACATTGTAATTACAAAACCGATTCTTATTGTTTTTTTAAGATTAGCCAGACGCTGGTTTTCGAAAACTTCATTGAATTTTAAAATGCTACTGATACCCGAATAGGCTGGAATATTAAACGTAATGGTTTCAATTGGATTATTTTGTGAATCGATAAGGATTAAATCTATTTTATAGTCCCTGGTAATGGTATTGGTTATCTCAAAATTGAATTCGGCTTTCATCAAATCTTCCCGCAACAGTGAATTTCTGAAAGGGTCGAAATCCTGGGTATCAAAGGCAACACTCTGCTCGGTTCCATTATTCACGAAAGCATTTGCAGAGATATCGAAATATACCAAGTTGGTAACTATAACCGGTTCCAATTTTAAATCCCCGACCTGATCAAAGTCAAGGTCGCTGGAGCATGAAAAACTCAATAATGCCAAAACTAAAACTTGCAGATTTTTGTATATGCCGGTCGGTTTCATAACTAAAGTTTTTAACTTATTAGAAACAACGCATTTCAACAAGCTTGTATTGCGCCTGTTGTAATAAATATACGAAAAAATTAATGGAATTTGCCGAATAATTTTGAAGCTTCATTGTAAGCACTTTCAAAACTTAATGTATTCAGACAAGTCGATTTTTTATTGGCAATAAAGTAGGATATCAATTTTTCTGTAGGCATATTACCTGTCAGTTTATCAGTTGCCATAGGACAGCCACCAAAACCCTGAATCGCACCATCAAAACGTTTACAACCTGCTTTGTGCGCAGCATCAATTTTTTCGAACCAGCTATTTGGTGTTGTATGAAGATGAGCACCAAACTCTATTTGAGGATATTTTGGAATTAAATGTGAAAAAAGATAGGTAATGACTTCCGGCGTTGAACTTCCGACAGTATCCGAAAGTGATAATATTTTCACTCCTTTATTGGAAAGCTTTTCTGTCCATTCGCCTACAATTTCAACATTCCAGGGATCTCCGTAAGGATTTCCAAAACCCATTGAAAGATACGTAACCAATTGTTTATTGCTTTTATCCGCAATTTCAAGGATTTCATCAAGCGTAATTAACGATTCGGCTATCGTTTTGTGCGTATTCCTCATTTGAAAATTCTCAGAAATCGAAAAAGGAAACCCCAGATATTGTATTTGAGAATGCTGACTGGCCAGAGTAGCACCCTGAGTATTAGCAATAATTGCGAGTAACTTACTGGTTGTATTCGATAAATCCAATTGTGATAAAACCTCAGCAGTATCCTGCATTTGCGGAATCGCTTTTGGGGAAACAAAACTTCCAAAATCTATAGTATCAAAACCCACCCTTAACAGAGCCTGTAAATAAGAAACCTTATTTTTTGTAGGTATAAAGTCCCTGATACCTTGCATGGCATCACGGGGGCATTCTATAATTTTGATTTCTTTAGTCAAAGCTTATTCTTTTGTAAAGGCTAAGTTAGTTTCTTTTTTAAAGAAATAAAAGTTATAATTTTCTTAGAATTTGAAAATGCTATTATAATTGTCTTAAAACTTTTTTGTTGATTTCTTTTATCAAAGCCGGACCTTCATAAATAAATCCTGTGTACAATTGTACAAGACTTGCACCTGCATTTAATTTTTCGATAGCATCATCTGCAGAATGGATTCCTCCTACTCCAATAATTGGAAATGCCTTATTGCTTTTTTCAGAAAGAAAACGAATCACTTCAGTAGAACGTTTTGTTAATGGCTTTCCGGAAAGACCACCCATTTCAGATTGATTGGAAGATTGCAATCCCTCTCTTGAAATAGTTGTGTTAGTTGCAATGACTCCTGCTATCTGAGTGGTTTTTACTATATCGATAATATCTAATAACTGCTCATCCGTTAAATCCGGTGCAATTTTTAAAAGAATCGGTTTTACTTTTTGAGTACTGGATTTTTGCTTCTCCACATTTCTGTTTTGCAGTGTTTGAAGCAAAGCAGTTAAAGGTTCTTTATCCTGTAAAGCCCTTAAATTTGGCGTATTTGGCGAGCTCACGTTTACTACAAAATAATCTACATGATCAAATAAAGCATCAAAACAAATGATGTAATCGTCTACGGCATTTTCGTTTGGAGTAATTTTATTTTTCCCAATATTACCGCCAATTAAAACATCTGAATTCTTTTTTAGACGCTGAACAGCTTCCAAAACTCCTCCGTTATTAAAACCCATTCGGTTTATAATTGCCTGATCCTCTTTTAGCCTGAACAATCGTTTTTTAGGATTTCCTTCCTGTCCAACCGGTGTTACTGTTCCAATTTCGATAAAACCAAAACCAAAATCAGAAAGTTCTTTGTATAATTTGGCATCTTTATCAAATCCTGCAGCTAATCCTACGGGATTTTTAAATTTAATTCCGAATACTTCACGCTCTAAACGCGTATCCTTAACTTCGTAAATCGATTTGATGATTGATGGTACTCCCGGAATTTTTGAAATGAATCTAATTAATGAAAAAGTAAAATAATGTACTTCTTCCGGATCAAACCAAAAAAGTATCGGGCGAATTATCAATTTATACATGTGTAGCTTATTTTTTTGGTTGCAAATTTAATTATTATACTTGAAAATCCTTCCCTTTTCTCCAAACATATAACCTGAAATTTGTTCCATTTTGAATTCCTGCAAAAGATAATTTTATATCATCGTGACTTATTTATTATTGTATGTATTTTTAATGTCGAAAAGCGCACCATATTTATCAAATAAATAAACATATTTACTAACTCTATAGACTAAATAGAATATTTTATTTAATTTTGTTTTTTTTTTAAGTTTACCTTCCAGTTAAAATCAATTATAATGAAAACTAAAAGACGTTGGATTTTTGCCTTGTTTACAATTTCGATATTTTCTATTGCATACAGCTACACAAAACTTACTGCAACAAAAGAAAAAATTAATGGAGTAGATTGTAACGAGATTCCCAATACATCCAAAGAGTCTTTGTTTGAGCCCACAATAGAAAACAAAAGCAAACCATCAACTGATAAAACACCAAAAGGCATGGCCTGGATTCCCGGAGGAGAATTTTCTATGGGAAGCAATGTTGAAGATGAAAGTTTGTGCAGTATAAAAGGAGTAACAAAAGATGCCGCTCCAGTACACAGAGTTTACGTTGACGGATTTTACATGGATAAGACCGAAGTAACCAACGATCAATTTGAAGCTTTTGTAAAAGCTACGGGTTACATTACATTAGCAGAGAAAAAACCAACTCCGGAACAATATCCGGATGCACCTATAGAAAATTTAATTGCCGGATCTGCAGTATTTACCCCTACTCCTGCAAAAGTAGATTTGAATAATTACATGCAATGGTGGGCTTATGTTGGAGGCGCCGATTGGAGACATCCTGAAGGCCCTTTAAGCACTATAAAAGGAAAAGGCAACTATCCTGTTGTTCAGGTTTCTTATGAAGATGCGGCGGCTTATGCCAAATGGGCTGGAAAAAGATTACCAACTGAAGCTGAATGGGAATTCGCAGCAAGAGGAGGAAAAACAGGTCAGCTTTATGCCTGGGGCAATACATTAAAACCTGAAGGGAAATTTCAGGCGAATATTTATCAGGGAAATTTCCCCATAGAAGAAGGTGACACTGGCGCTGATGGTTATATCGGAATTGCCCCAACAGCTCAATTCAGCCCCAATTCTTATGGGCTTTATGACATTGGAGGAAATGTCTGGGAATGGACAAATGATTGGTATACTGCGGATTATTATTCTATTTTAAAAGATTCCGGCAAAGTTACCCGCAATCCTCAAGGTCCTGAAAAATCATATGATCCTTCAGAACCCGGATTACCTAAAAAAGTACAACGCGGCGGATCATTTCTATGTACTGATCAATATTGCACACGCTACATGGTGGGAACCAGAGGAAAAGGAGATTATCAGTCTCCTGCAAATCATATTGGCTTTAGGTGTGTCAAAAGCATTTAACAAGGAGAAAAATCAAAGGATTCTATTTTAATTAAAGTAGAATCCTTTTTTTATTACAGAATATGAAACTGAATTATCCAACTTAAAAAAATGCCTATCTTTGCTAAAAAATTAAAAAAATGCAACATATAATAGATCGATTTATCAGTTATGTAACGATTGATACCGAATCAGACCCAAATTCGCAAACCACACCAAGTACTGAAAAGCAATGGAACCTTGCCAATAAACTGGTTGAAGAACTAAAAACTATTGGCTTGGAAGATGTTACCATTGATGACAAAGCGTATATCATGGCGACTTTACCAGGTAATGTGGAACATGAAGTTCCGACTATTGGTTTTGTATCTCATTTTGACACTTCTCCGGATTTTTCAGGAGCTAATGTAAAACCTCAGATTGTTCCGAATTATGATGGAAAAGATATTATTTTGAATGCTGAAAAAAACATCATTTTATCTCCAAATTATTTCAAGGACTTATTGCAATATAAAGGACAGACATTAATTACTACTGATGGAACTACCTTATTAGGAGCCGATGATAAGGCCGGAATTACTGAAATTGTTTCCGCTATGGAATACCTTGTTCAACATCCAGAAATTAAACACGGAAAAATAAGAATCGGCTTTACTCCTGATGAGGAAATTGGACGTGGAGCACATCATTTTGATGTTGAAAAATTTGGCGCTCAATGGGCTTATACCATGGACGGAAGCCAGATTGGCGAACTGGAATATGAAAATTTCAATGCTGCAGGAGCCAAAATTACTTTTAAAGGAAAAAGTGTTCATCCGGGTTATGCCAAAGGTAAAATGATCAATTCGATGCTGATTGCCAATGATTTCATCAATGAACTTCCAAAGAGTGAAACACCTCAGGAAACCAAAGGCTATGAAGGATTTTTTCATGTTCATCATTTAACCGGAAGCATTGAAGAGACCGTTTTAGAATTGATAATACGCGATCACAATAAAGCTAAATTCGAAAAAAGAAAAGATCTGATTGGTAAAATTGCCAAAAAGATCAACAAAAAATTCGCTAAACAATTTGGTGAAGATATCGTAACTGCTGAAGTGAAAGACCAGTATTACAATATGAAGGAAAAAGTACTACCTGTAAAACATATTGTTGATATTGCCGAAAAAGCGATGAGGGAATTAAATATAAAACCCATCATCAAGCCAATTCGTGGTGGAACTGACGGATCTCAATTGTCATACATGGGATTGCCTTGCCCGAATATTTTTGCCGGAGGACACAACTTTCATGGAAAATACGAATACGTTCCTGTAGAAAGTATTCAAAAAGCAACTGATGTAATTGTAAAAATTGCCGAATTGACTGCTATTCCGGGCGCTTTTGATGTAACTGAAAAAATTAAAAGAAAAAGATAATTTGAAATTTTAAATTCGAAAATCTTTTGTTTCGCATTTTTTTATCATTTCGACGAAGGAGAAATCACACTTGTCCTTCGACAAAGATTGGCGACATTCTCCGTAGAGTTTCTAATGCGATTTCTCCTTCGTCGAAATAACAATATTGTGGAAAAATCAAAAAAAATCCCAAACTCCAATGATTAAATTGGGATTTGGGATTTATATTTTATTGGAATTTCTAAAAAGCTTAAGCTTTTTTATTCAAAGCAGCACTCATTTCCATAGAAATAGCAGAACGCTCTAATTTTAATTTCCCTGACATTGTTTCGATTACAACTGTAGTTTCAGCAAGCTCTGTAACTTTACCATGAAAACCACTTTTTGTAATTATTCTATCACCTACTTTTAGGCTGCTTTCAAATTCTTTTTCGTTTTTTGCTCTTTTTTGTTGTGGTCTGATCATAAAGAAATAGATTACCACGAACATTAAAATGAATGGCGCAAACTGAGTAAATTGTCCCATAATGAAAATTCTGTTTTTAATTTATTATTACTGTTTTGAAATCTTACATTAACCCTCTTCCCACTTTAACCATTTTTTTATTGGCTGTAAGTTCTTTTACAAGGTTATCTAAAATTCCGTTGATAAAAATACTGCTTTTTGGTGTAGAATACTCCTTAGCAATTTCTAAATATTCGTTAAGAGTTACTTTTACCGGAATTGAAGGGAACTTTAAAAATTCGCAGATAGCCATCTTTAAAATAATCGTGTCAATTTCTGCAATTCTTTCACTGTCCCAGTTTGGTGTTTTATCATCATATTCTTTTGCAAAAATAGATTCGTTTAAAACTGTTCTTCTGAATAAATCTTTAGCAAAATCCCTATCCTCAACATCTTTATACAATTTCGGCACTCTGAAATCATCAGAATCCTCCGTTTTTATTGTTTTCAATTGTTTCACGATATGCGTATTTACAACCGGAATATCATCAACCCATGTTAATTTATCGTCTTCTAAATACTCATATAGCTTTTCATTTGGAACAATCACTTCCGAAAACAAATCAATCACAAATTGTCTGTCTTCCTCGAAAGTATTCTTAGAATTGCTCATGTATTTTGCATACAAATCGCTTGCTTTAATATCATTCAAAAGCAATAAAATATAATCGTCATTTAATGACCAGTTATTGATTTTGCGATTTTCCAAGGCAATACTAAGGGAATTGCTTTCGGCAAGAAGCTGGAAAATTTTGTTTTTGATGAATTTTTCATTCGGATTCCGTTCTGCAGCAGTTGCAAGATGTTTTTTGCTTGAAAGATGTAAAAAAACTGATTCTTTTTTGCAGATTTCAATCAATGAAGAAAGCATTATAAGATATAAATCCTGAATATTGTCTATGCTGTAAAAAAGAAATTTTTCTTCTTTTTCCAGATTATCAGAACCGCTTTGATGCATTGCATAAATGGATTGCATGACTTTAACGCGTAAGTGTCTTCTATTTACCACCTTGTAAGAACATTTAAAAATTAGTTTGCAAAAATAAGAATTTAACAGTTGATAATAAAATTTAAAAGCATAAAAAACCAACTTTTTAAAACCAAAAAAGCCTAAAAAAACATTAACGTATTTTTTAGGCTTTTTTACTAATTCAAAATTTTTATTCAAATGAAATCTTTATCAAAATTTCATAAGTCTTGCTGTTGCTTAACTTTTATTTTTGCTGTTTTCGATTTTTCTCAAATCAATACGATTTTGAGCAATCGTAAGTGCGGCTTTATGTGTTGTCATTCCGTTTTTCACAGCGTAATCGATAATTTCTAAAGTTGTATTATAGATATTTTCGGTTTTGCTCATGATTTCCGCTTTGCCATAATGTTCCAACTCAGCATAAACATTGATGATTCCACCTGCATTGATTAAGAAATCCGGAGCATATAAAATGCCTCTTTCCTGTAATCTTGGTCCGTGAACATTTTCATCAGCTAACTGATTGTTGGCAGCACCGGCAATTACTTTTGCCTTAATTTTGTTTACCGTATTATCATTGATCGTTGCTCCCATTGCACATGGTGCATAAATATCAACATCAGCACTGTATAAATCTTCTCCGGTAAAAATTGTAGCATTATATTTCTTTGCTACTTCGTATAATTTCTCTTCGTTAATATCAGCAATGGTAACCTGTGCTCCTTCTTTAGTTAAATATTCTACCAAAGCTTCACCTACGTGACCAATTCCCTGAACCAAAACTTTTTTACCATCTAAAACATCAGAACCAAACTGACTTTTAGCAGCCGCTTTCATTCCTAAATAAACACCATAGGCTGTAATAGGAGAAGGATTTCCTGAACCACCTCTTTCTTCAGAAATACCAGTAACATAAGGTGTAACATCTCTTACAGTGTCCATGTCTTTTGTTTCCATTCCAACATCTTCAGCCGTGATATATCTTCCGCTTAGGGAATGTACGAATTCACCAAACTTACGCATCAGTTCCGGTGTTTTCTGAGTTTTGGCATCCCCGATAATTACGGCTTTACCTCCACCTATATTCAATCCGGTAATCGCAGATTTATAAGTCATTCCTCTTGAAAGACGCAAAACATCGTTTAAAGCATCCCATTCCGAATTATAATTCCACATTCTGGTTCCACCCAAAGCTGGTCCCATAACCGAATTATGAATTCCGATAATTGCTTTTAAACCTGTATCTTTGTCATTGCAAAAAACAATTTGTTCATGATCGTCAAAAGATAACTGACCAAAAACCGGATCCATTTTTTGAAGATCTTTTCCAGTTGCAAAAGTTGCATCCATACTGTATAATTTATTTGTTAAAATTATGAATTCATTAAAAATACTATTCAAATTTATACAAAAAATACACATGTGCTAATTTTTTATCTTTATAATAACAATTTTACAATACAAATGTTTTGATATAATTTCATTTTATTATCTTTTTTATTAAGAATAATGAATATAATTATTTCATTTGAACATTGAATCCCTTAAAAAAATGAAAGAATTAAGTTATTTAAATAAATATTTTATTAAATACAAATACAGTTTTTCCTTTGGTATTTTAATCACAATAATCGCACAAATATTTTTCCTCTTTACACCAAAATTAGTCAGTAAGTCTTTTGATACGATTGAGCGATTCCTGAAATTATCTGATACCGATCGAAAGTCCTCTATCATTATTGGCTATTACAGGGAAGATTTAGTACATAATGTACTTTTAATCATAGGAAGTGCAATCGTGGCAGGGTTTTTAACTTTCCTGATGCGTCAGACTTTAATTGTAATGTCACGTCACATCGAATTTGATTTAAAGAACGAAGTCTTCAGGCAATATGAAAATCTTTCACAAAATTTCTACAAGCAAAACCGAACCGGAGATTTAATGAACCGAATCAGCGAAGACGTTTCTAAAGTCCGCATGTATGTTGGTCCGGCTGTAATGTACACGATAAACACAGTTATTCGTTTTGCGATCGTGATCTTATATATGTATAATGTTTCGCCTTTGCTGACATTATATACGATTCTTCCCTTGCCGGTTTTATCCTATTGTATTTTTAAATTAAGTTCAGAAATCAATAAACGCAGTACTACTTTTCAACAATACCTTTCTAAAGTTTCCAGTTTTACGCAGGAGATTTTTTCCGGAATAAGGGTAATAAAAGCCTATTCATTAGAAAATCAGCATCAGAATAATATGATTGCTTTATCAGACGAGAGCAAAAGCAAAAGTCTGGATCTGGCAAAAGTACAGTCACTTTTCGGACCGTTAATGATTGCCCTGATTGGAATCAGTAATTTGGTTGTCATTTATTTTGGAGGCGTGATGTATATTAATGGTACAATTCCGAATATTGGAACTATTGCCGAATTTATTTTATACGTTAACATGCTAACCTGGCCAGTAGCTTCTTTAGGTTGGGTTTCCTCAATGGTCCAGGAAGCAGAAGCTTCTCAAAAACGTTTGAATGAATTTTTGAAAATTGAACCGGAAATTAAAAACAACAATGCCAGTCCATCCCATATTCAGGGTTCAATCGCTTTCGAGAATGTAAGCTATACTTATCAAGACACCAATATCGAAGCTTTAAAAAATGTCACTTTTACTGTAAAAAAAGGAGAAACACTCGCAATTTTAGGAAAGACAGGCTCAGGAAAATCAACAATTCTGTCTTTAATTTCCAGATTGTATGATCTTACCGAAGGACAAATTACAATTGATGAAAATGAAATCAGCAAATTGAATTTAAACGATTTGAGAAACAGCATCGGTATTGTCCCCCAGGACGCTTTTTTATTTTCTGATACCATTAAAAATAACATCAAATTCGGGAATCAGGATGCAACCGATGAGGAAGTAATTGAAGCCGCAAAAAATGCTGTTGTTCATGATAACATTCTCACTTTCAACAAACAATATGATACTATTTTAGGTGAAAGAGGCATTACTTTATCGGGTGGACAAAAACAGCGTGTTTCAATTGCAAGAGCCATTATTAAAGATCCATCCATTTTACTTTTTGACGATTGTCTGTCTGCAGTCGATACTGAAACTGAAGAAACCATACTTAATAACCTGTTTAAAATTTGCAGGAATAAAACTACTATAATTGTAAGTCATCGCATTTCATCGGCAAAAAATGCAGATAAAATAATTATTTTAGAAAATGGCCGAATTATTCAACAAGGTTCTCATAATCAATTAATAAATCAGCAAGGCTATTATTCTACGTTATATTTTAAACAACTTTCAGAAAAAGAATCACTTTAATTGTTGCGTAATAGATAAATTTTTATGATTTTTGAGTACTAATAATTCCAAAAATGATAGAACGTATTATGAGAGAAAACGACATGTTAGAAAAAGAAGAGATTTTTTCTAAAGTATTACGAGCAGGAAGAAGAACTTATTTCTTTGATGTAAGAGCAACCAAAGCTGACGATTATTATATTACCATTACTGAAAGTAAGAAGTTCACTGAAGAGGATGGTTCTTTTCATTTTAAAAAACACAAAATTTACTTATACAAAGAAGATTTTAGTGCTTTTGCCGAAATTCTTGAAGAAATGACTTCGTATGTGCTGAATCATAAAGGAGAAGAAGTAATTTCTGAAAGACACCAAAAAGATTTTAAGAAAGAATATGGTTCTGATAAACCAGAAGATCAGGTTTCAAGTTTTACCAATATTGATTTCGACGATATATAATCCGAAATAACTTTTTAAAAGTACGAGTCCATTATGTTTTTCATTTTGGACTTTTTTTATATATTTAAATCAAAATAGCTAACCTTGAAAACATTAACCACAAAACCACTTTATTTTTTATTCTTTTTTGTCTTGATAATTTCAATATCGTACAGCCAAAAAACGGATTCAAATATTGAAAAGAAAATTAACAAAGTCATAAAAAATATGACTTTGGAACAAAAAATAGGACAGGCCTGCCTAAAAGGAACCTCAAGCCGCAGCAAAGGATTATCAGAAGAACTTAAAAATGAGGTTCGAATGGGCCTTGTCGGCGCCATTTTAAATCTTACAGAACCGAATCTTGTTCTGGAGATTCAGAAAATTGCCATTGAGGAAAGTCCAAACCATATTCCATTGTTATTTGGCAGGGACGTCATTCACGGATATAAAACCATTTTTCCGATTCCGTTAGGTTTAGCCGCATCTTGGGATATGGAATTAGTGGAAAAAACATCCAAAATTGCTGCCAACGAATCGTACTCCAGATGTATTAACTGGACGTATGCCCCAATGGTCGATATTGCCAGGGATGCCCGTTGGGGTAGAATCGCAGAATCTCCGGGTGAAGATCCGTTATTGGCATCGAGATTAGGAATTGCTTATATTAAGGGATTCCAAGGTGATGACCCTTCTGTACCCGGACAAATTTTGGCGTGTGCGAAGCATTTTGCTGCCTATGGAGCAGCGGAAGGCGGAAGAGACTATAACACCGTAAGCATGTCTGAATCCTTACTTCGAAATATTTATTTAAAACCTTTTGAAGCAGCTGCAAAATCCGGAGCTGCTACTTTTATGAGCTCATTTAACGACCTCAACGGAATTCCTGCTTCCGGAAGTAGCTTTTTACTTAAAAAAATCCTAAGAGAAGAATGGAAATATGATGGGTTTGTTGTGAGTGACTGGAATTCGGTTACTGAAATGATTCCACATGGCTTTGCTGCAGACGAAAAAGATGCCGCACTTAAATCTGCATCGGCAGGGTTAGACATGGAAATGACCAGTTTATCTTATGCTCATCATTTGAAAACGCTAATTGCTCAAAAGAAAATATCTGAAAAACAATTAGACGAGATGGTACGTAATATTCTTAGAATCAAATTCAGAGCGGGAGTTTTTGAAAATCCGTATTTTAAAGACCGTGAAAAATTCTCCTTATTAACTGCCGATGCTTTACAAACTTCCAGAACGGCAGCGAGTAAAAGCTGTGTTTTATTAAAAAACGACAATCAAATCTTACCTCTAAAATCCAGTCAAAAAATAGCCGTTATCGGTCCACTGGCAGATGCCTCAAGAGAACAATTGGGAACCTGGATTTTTGACGGAAACAAAGAAGATTCCCAAACACCTCTTAAAGCATTACAAAATAGTTTCGGGCAAAATAATGTATTTTATGCATCCGGACTTTCACATAGCAGATCCTTATCTGAAGAAGGTTTTGCAACCGCAATCGCTGAAGCAAAAAAATCAGATGTAATTTTATTTTTTGCAGGAGAAGAAGCCATACTTTCCGGTGAAGCCCATTCTCGAGCCAATATAAATCTACCTGGTTTGCAGGAAAAATTAATAGCCGAATTACAAAAAACAGGAAAACCAATTGTAGTAGTCTTAATGGCCGGAAGACCAATAACTTTGGGAGCTGTGCTGCCAAAAGTAAACGCCGTAGTTATGGCATGGCATCCTGGAACAATGGCTGGACCGGCAATTTCTGATGTTCTCTTGGGAATTGTAAATCCTTCTGGTAAACTGCCGGTGACATGGCCAAAAGAAGTTGGCCAAATCCCAATTTATTACAATCATCCCAATACGGGAAGACCGGCTGATCCCTTAACTTTTGTTGCTATTCAGGATATTCCGGTCGAAGCCTGGCAAAGTTCGCTAGGTAATAATTCCCATTATCTTGACGCTGGTTATGAACCACAATTTCCTTTTGGATTTGGATTAAGCTATACTTCATTTTCATACGATAATTTAAAAATCGAAAAAACGAACCTTAAAAAGAATGATAAACTGACTGTATCTGCAATTATTACCAACACAGGAAATAAAACAGGAACAGAAACCGTTCAATTATATGTTAGGGATATTACCGGAAGTATTGTAAGACCTGTCAGGGAGCTGAAAGACTTTTTGCAAATCGAATTACAGCCAAAAGAATCCAAAACCGTACAGTTCACAATTCCGGTTTCAGATCTTGCTTTTTATAATGATAAAATGGAACTGAAAACAGAACCCGGAGATTTCAAATTATGGATTGCATCACATGCAGAAAACGGTCTCGAAGGAGATTTTAAAGTTGAATAAATTTATATCATGAAAAAAATAACACTATTACTTTGTCTTTTTATTATTGGAATTTCGTCTTTTGCGCAAACATTAGAATATGAAACCAAAACAAATATTCAATATTATAAAACAGCAGTAAATAAAACGGACACCTATATTAATGAAAGATGTGTTTTGGATATTTATTATCCAAAGAATGCTAAAAATTTTCCAACGATCGTTTGGTTTCATGGCGGAGGCTTAACTGGTGGAAGCAAGGAAATTCCGGAAGCTTTAAAAAATAAGGGTTTTGCGATTATTGGTGTTAATTACAGATTATCCCCAAAAGTAAAAGCAGTAAAATGTATTGAAGATGCCGCCGCTGCAATTGCATGGGCTTTTAACAACATCAAAAGCTACGGAGGCGATACTTCTTCCATTTTTGTTTCAGGACATTCTGCCGGTGCTTATTTATCATTAATGACTGGTCTGGAAAAAAAATGGCTGCAAAAAGAAGGAATAGATGCCAATAAAATTGCAGGACTTATTCCGTTTAGCAGTCAGTGTATTACCCATTTTGAAATTAGAAGGGAAAATGGCATTCCTGAAAAACAACCTACAATTGATACATTTGCTCCTTTGTTTCATGTTCGCTCTGATGCGCCGCCAATTTTATTGATAACAGGTGATCGTGAGTTGGAAATGTTGGGGCGCTATGAAGAGAACGCCTATATGGAACGTATGATGAAACTGGCTGGGCACAAACAAATTCAACTTTTTGAATTGGACGGATATGGTCACGGAATGACAGAACCGGCTTTTCCTTTACTGGTAAATGAAGTAAACCGAATCATAAAAGAAAATAAAAAATAATTATTGAAATCCACGGCAATGGAAACAAACTTATTAATATTACCCGGACTTGGAAATTCCGGAGACATGCATTGGCAAACCTTTTGGAATGAAAAATTCAAAAATTCAACGCGTGTTGTTCACGACAATTGGGATGAACCTGTTCGTAAAGACTGGCTTGCACGATTAAATGAAGAAATTGCAAAACTAGAGACTCCTACCATTTTAGTAGCGCACAGTTTAGCTGTTTCATTGGTACTGCACTGGGCTGAAACTAATACAAACAAAAATATAATTGGTGCACTATTAGTTGCTCCCGCAGATGTTGATTCACCTCTGCATACACCAGAATGCATTCGTAATTTTTCTCCGATGCCTGTTTACAAATTACCGTTTCCATCCATAGTTGTGGCTAGTGAAAACGATCCGTATGCAACTTTTGAACGAAAAAAATATTTTGCCGAAATGTGGGGAAGCGAGTTTGTAAATGTGGGACAAAAAGGGCACATCAATTCTGATTCAGACTTAAAATATTGGGAAGAAGGACAGTTAATTTTACAACAATTGATTAGTAAGATAAAGGATAGTCAGAATTCAGATTTTTAGAATTCATTCCCTAAAAATTATATAATTAACTCATTACTAAAAGGGAATACTGACCACTAAAAACTAGCCAATCCTTAACCCATTTTGAATTTTAAAATCGGGAGCTAACAAAATTACGTCTCCCTCCTCACCTACAGCTCCTAAAACTAAGCATTCGCTCATAAATTTTCCTATTTGTTTCTTAGGAAAGTTAATAACTGCTATTATCTGCCTGTTGATTAAATCCTCTTTTTCATAACGTTTGGTAATTTGTGCTGATGATTTTCGTATACCAATTTCATTACCAAAATCAATTGTAAGCTGATAAGCCGGTTTTCTCGCTTCCGGAAAATCATTGACTTCGATTATAGTTCCGACACGCATATCTGTTCTTTCAAACTCATTCCATTTTAAATTATTATCTGTCATAGGTATCTATTAATATTGTAAGTGTTGAAGTTAATCTTATAACCGATTTGGACATTAAGCTTTTAATTTTACAAATGTAACAGGAACAAAGTAACATTCAAAAAATTATAAAATGGAAAATATCGTATCTGACAACAGCCAGTCCTTAAGAGATCTTAATTTTAATATAACGGAACAATCTACCGATAAATTTATTGAAACCGCTCAAAACGTAAAATTATATGTGAAAGATTACGGAAAAGGAAAGCCCGTAATTTTAATACACGGCTGGCCGCTATCCAATGAAATGTGGGAGTATCAAATTGATTTTTTAGTTCATAATAATTACAGAGTGATTGCTTATGATCGCCGTGGATTTGGGAAATCTTCACAACCATGGGATGGCTATGATTATGATACTTTAACTGATGATTTAAAGGAAATTATCGAACAGCTACAATTAGAAAATGCAACACTTGTTGGTTTTTCAATGGGTGGTGGTGAGGTAGTTCGTTATTTCAGCCGTTATGGAGGAAAAGGAGTTACAAAAGCGGCCTTAATTTCTTCCATCATTCCTTTTTTACTTAAAACAGATGACAATCCCGACGGACATCCAAAAGAAAAAAGCGAAACGACAGCTGCTGCTATCAAAGAAGACAGAATAGGATTTGTAGATAATTTTGGAAAAACTTTCTTTGGTGTCAATATCATCAACAAACCATTAAGCAATCCATTGTTAGAATACTACAGAATGCTATGTTCTTTTGCTTCACCCCGTGCTACTCTAAAATGTGCTGAATCTTTTTCATATACTGATTTCAGGGATGAATTAAGAAGTGTAAATGTACCAACACTGATCATTCATGGAGATGATGATAAAATTGTACCTATCGATCTTACTTCTAAAAGAGCATCTGAATCAATAGCTGATAATACTTACATTGTATATGAAGGAGCACCGCACGGTCTTTTTTATACTGATAAAGATAAATTAAACAGTGATTTATTGAATTTCTTAAATTCTTAAATCTTTTTCTATAATCCAAAAAGGCTATGCATTACTGTAGTCTTTTTGGATATTTTTATAGTATTGTGCCCCATATTCAGAATTTAAATTTAATTTTGAATAAACACTCTTAAAAATGGCACAAACTCCTTCAAATATGATTCCGCTTGGGACTTCTGCTCCAGACTTTAAACTGAAAGATACCAATTCAAATTATGAATATTCATTTCAGGATTTAAAGGGCTCTAAAGGAACACTTGTTATTTTTATGTGTAATCATTGTCCGTTTGTACATCATGTACTTGATGAAATCATAATGATTGTTAATGATTATCGTGTGCAGGGACTTGGTATAATTTCTATTTCCAGTAATGATGTTACAAAGTTCCCTCAGGATTCACCGGAATTAATGACCGAATTTGCTTTTCAAAACAAAATTGATTTTCCTTATTTATACGATGAAAGTCAGGATGTGGCAAAAGCTTTAGATGCTGCCTGTACGCCTGATTTTTATTTATTTGATAATGAAGATCTCTTGTTTTATCGCGGACAGTTAGACGATTCGAGACCCAACAACGGAATTCCGTTAAGCGGAAGTGATTTGAGAAATGCTATTGATGCCTTGATTTACAACCGAAGTTTAAATGAAGTTCAAAAGCCAAGTATCGGCTGCAGCATCAAATGGAAATAATTCATTAGCCATTTAAAAAAATTTAGCTATCTTAGCCAGTCAAAATAAATTATACCGTTGTGAGAAATCTACCCTATACAGTTATTAAATTGCTGTTTTCTTTGATGAGAAAACCGCTTGCTGCTGTATTTGTCTCAAATAATAAGGCCTTTATTAATTAGGCCTCCGTCTATTCCAATTCTTCTTTCAGGCGGAGGATTTTTTCAATTTTATCATTTGCATCTTTGGCAATTTTGTTTTGTCAAATAAATCTATTTACAATTTTCAGAATTAAATCTGGTTCAAAATAGATTATAACATCTTAGCTCTAATAAATCATTTAAATTAAAAATATGAAACCGACACCCATTTTTTCCAAAACAGAACATCAACTCTTAAGGGAATTGATTTCAAAAAGCAAAAATTCATTAAATTCTAAAGAAATCGGACTCCTTTCGCATGAATTGGATCGCGCAGTAATCAGCAAGGAAGATGATCTGGATAAATCAATTATCAGAATCAACTCTTATGTTACAATTGAAGATATAAAAGTCAAAAAACAAATGGAAATTCAAATCGTTTTACCTTCTTTCTCAAATGTTAAGGAAGGAAAAATATCGATTCTTGCTCCTTTAAGTGTAGCTATAATAGGCTTTAAAGAAAATGATGAAGTCGAATGGGAATTACCTGCAGGATTAAAAACTTTAAAGATAATTGCTGTAAATAACATTTCTGTAAGTAATTAGTGCTTTTTAAACACCTCTATTGAAGGTGTTTTTTTTATATTTTTTTTAAATAAAAAGCTATCAAATAATTTATCAGATAGCTTGATTTTGAACTCGTAATATTTTTTACAACTGAGAAGTAATATAATTGGATATAGAAATCATCTGAGTATCATCTAACTTTGCTTTTTTCTGCATTCTTTTTAAAATTGGTTTCCATTCTTCCTGAGTAAATTTCTTTGGCTCATATAATTTATGGCAATTTCCACAGCTGTTATCATATAAATTTTTTCCTTCTGCTAATTCCGGCGTTAATTTATTGGAAGGCACTTCAGCAATTGGTTCTGATGAAGTTGTTGTTGTTGTTGTTGTTGTTGCAACCTGTTTTGTTCCGCATGAAAACAAAAATAACACGAATGCAGTTAGGCTTAAGACTTTAAATTTCATTGTTTGCTGTAGTTGATTTTCAGTAAATATAAAAAAAATCCCATTCGGTAAAGAATGGGATAATTATTTAAAACCAAATTAAATAATTTGATATTTTATTTCACGTCCATCAATTCAACGTCAAAAATCAACGTAGCATTTGGTGGAATAACTCCTCCTGCTCCTGCTGAACCATAAGCCAAATCAGATGGAATTACAAAACGTGCTTTGTCTCCAACTTGTAATAAAGCGATACCTTCATCCCAGCCTTCGATAACCTGACCCTGACCTAATCTAAATTCGATTGGTTTTTTTCTTGGATAAGAAGAATCAAAAACTTTTCCGGATTCTAACGATCCTTCGTAATGAACAGAAACTGTTTTTCCTGCTTCCGCTTTTTTACCATCACCTTTTTGAATCATCTTATAACGTAAACCGCTATCTGTTCTATCAAAACCAGCTGCTAATTGTTCCATTTTTGCTTCAGACTCCGCTTTTAAAGCTGCATCTCTTTTTAAGCGTGCCCCTTTTAAAGCGATAAAAGCTTCAATAGCATTCCATTTTTCAGCTTCTTCTCCAACTCTAATGATTTCTACTGCGTCAAGATTATCTCCCTGCGCAACAGCATCTACTACATCCTGCCCTTCGATAACATGACCAAAAACAGTATGTTTGTTATCCAGCCATGAAGTTGGAACATGCGTGATGTAAAATTGAGAACCGTTACTTGCTGGTCCTGAATTTGCCATCGCCAAAACTCCCGGACGATCGTGTTTTAAACTTGGATGAAACTCATCATCAAATTTATAACCCGGATCTCCTGTTCCGGTTCCTTTAGGACATCCTCCCTGAATCATAAAATCAGGAATTACTCTGTGAAATGTCAATCCGTCATAGAATTTTTGTCCCTGAGGTTTTACTTTATTTTCCATGTTCCCTTCTGCAAGAGCTACAAAATTCCCTACGGTTCCTGGTGCTAAGTCGTGTGCTAGTTTTACTAAAATCGAACCTTTGCTGGTATTGAATTTAGCATATATTCCGTTTTCCATTGTTGTTATTTTTTAATTGAACGCAAATTTACAAATTAATTTTTTATCAATTTATGCTTTCTATTCCAGTATTTTTAGTTTTCTAAATGCTTCTTTGGTCAAATTGATTCTTGCAGTCCTAAAATTATCCATGTCAAAATTTTCTCCTGGTTCAATATTCGTAGCAAAAAAATAAACTTTCTTATCTTTTTCTATGTAACCTACAATCCAGCCATTATCAGTTTTATTATTGAAACCCCAGCCCGTTTTTCCTCTTAAAATATACTGATCTGTGTTCTCTATTTCCATAATATCTTTCATTATCGTCTCTGTTTGCTTAGAAATAGGTAATTCAGATAAGTATAATTTTTTCAAGAAATCAATTTGCTGTATTTGTGAAATTTTTGATTCTCCTTCTAACCAAAAGTTATCTAAAGTATTTTCATCGAAAACCATTGTTTTATAATCCAGTTTTTTAAGATATGCTTTCATTCTTTTCAAACCAATTTTTCTGGCAATTTCCTGATAACAAGGCACGCATGAAACCTGAAATGCTTTTTTAAAAGTCAAATCCTGCTCCCATGCCTTCTGGCTTCTCTTTTCTCCATTCCATTTAAAAACAACAGAATCACTTTTAACAACTCCTGTTTCCAGAGCAATAATCGAATTAGGAATTTTGAATGTAGATGCCGGTAAATGTCCTGCTTTTGCCCAGATAAAATCATTAGAATAATAGATATCTTTTTGGAAATCTAAAATCAAAACAGAACCCTTAATTTTAAGGCTATCCAATATTTCACCAAATTGAGAAACTACAACTTCCGCTTTAGGATATTTTCCATTGGACTGAGAATTAATCTTTAGATTCATCAACAATAACAAAGCAATAAGGAAGGTTCGTTTTTTCATTTTAAGATTGTATTTTTTGATTTTGATTTGAAAGTTACTACATAAACTAACAAAGATAAAATTGCCAGAAACGCACAGCCGATGGTTACCCCATGCCATCCTCCTAATTTCCATAACAACAATCCGTATGCGGAGCCTGCAGCAGTTCCCAGGAAACTAAAGGACATAAAAACAGTATTTAACCTATTTCTGGCTTCCGGTAATAGGGAGTAAACCCGGGTTTGATTAGAAATATGAACTCCCTGTATTCCAATATCTATAAAAACAATTCCAATAACGATTCCAATTACACTTTCTATGGAAAAATAAAATATTAGGAAGCTTATTAACATTAGAAGACAACCATAACCTACTGCAGTCCTTGGATTTCCTTTATCTCCCATTTTCCCAACCAAAGGTGCCGCCAAAGCTCCTGAAGCACCTACTATTCCGAACAAACCAATTGTGGCACTGTTAAAAATAAAAGGTTCTCCGGAAAGCAGCAAAACCATTGTGGTCCAGAAAGCTCCAAACTGAGCAAAACAAAATACATTTATTAAAGTCGCTTCTCGTAAAACAGGCTGTGTCTTTATTAAGGTAAAAAGAGATTGTATTAATTGACCGTAAGAACCATCAAATTGGGGTTTATTGATGGGGAATTTCTTTTGAATGGCAAAAAATATAAAGAGACAAATTCCGGCTGCAATCCAAAACATGGATCTCCAGCCCCAAATCTGACCAATAAATCCACTCAAAGTTCTTGACAACAATATACCTACAAGGAGTCCGCTCATGATTGTTCCAATGACTTTTCCCCGCTGGTCAGGATTAGTTAATGATGCTGCTAAAGGTAAAATGAGTTGAGGTACTATTGAGGTAATTCCGATAAGAAGAGAAGCAATTTGCAATATCAGAAAACTTTTGGCTGTAGCTGCAATAATTAACGCTATTACAGATGCAAAAGTGGTCATTAAAATTTGCTTCTTACGCTCTATTTTATCTCCCAGCGGAACCATAAAAAACAATCCTATAGCATAGCCCGCCTGTGTTAAATAGGTAATTGTTCCTGCATTGGCTTCGGGAATCTTAAACTCGTTGGCAATTAAAACAATTAGAGGCTGGCAATAATACAGATTTGCAACGATAAGTCCGGTACAAGCTGCCATAAAAAGGACATTGGCTTTTGATAAATTCATGTTGCAAAAATACCAATCTAATTTTTATCAGAACTTTAAAAAATCTATAATTTTTAAAACTCAATCCAAATTAATTCTTGATTTACCAATCCTCAGATTTAAAAAAGCATTATTTCATAAAATCTTCACGCATCGGACTAAAAACATCTGTCAGCATTCCCTCTTCCACACAAAGAACACCATGAATGGCGTGTGGCGGAATATAAAAACTATCTCCTTCTTTTAAAAGTTTGGTCACTCCGTTTATGGTAACATCAAATTTACCTTTTGCAACATAAGTTACCTGAGTATGATAATGTTCATGTAAAGCTCCCACAGCACCGGTTTCAAAATAGACATTAACTAGCATAACGCGATTATCGAAAGCTAAAATTTTACGCTTTACACCTTCTCCAACGGTTTCCCACTGAATTTCTTCTCCAAAAAGGAATTCATTGCTTGAAACAGAACTTTCCATAATTTTTTAAAATTGATTATAGAACAAAAATAATGCATTTTGATGAATTTTACTTTGAAATATTGTCTGCATCTCTCAAACTCAATTATCAGCAAACTTAAAACTAGAAACGCCAGGCCTATTTACTCCTTTTGAGAAATATACCTGAAGTTACTTATCAATTTTTAATTTTAGCTGTTTTAGGAACAACCCTGCTAACTATTTAATAATTATTTTTTCCCAGGATTTATCATTTTCATTTTTGAGTTCAATTAAATAAATTCCCGATTGTAAATTCTTTAAAGATACTTCAACAATATTCGCTTTATTTTTTACGCCTATAGTTTCTACTAATACTCCGGTTAGGGAATATACATTTATCTGGTCTAGGCCTGTTTTTGTTTCAATACTAAAATTTCCGTTTGATGGATTTGGATAAATGGATGAAGTTTTTAAACTAAAATCATCTACACCTAAAGTAGTTGATAAGGGAATACTTAAATTATAGCCGCGATTTGTAGCTCCATGGTAGTTTAAACCATAGCCTGCAGAACTTCTTCTTGCCCATACAAAATCAATACTAGAGTTCGCATAATTGAAAGTATAATCGTTTGCGTCTCCCGTTGATAAATTTCGTTCTGCGATTATAGTTCTGATTCCGGAGGTTACTGTGTTAGAAGTTACTGTCCAGTTTTGAGCAGCATCGGTACTGGGCGCAGAACCAACTCCATTATGGCTGGCATCAACTATTGTAGTGGCATTTGCATATACTAAATCTTCACCAGCAGCCATACCATCGCCTACAGCAAAACTTCCAAATTGCAAAGCAAACCATCTGTCTGAAGGACCAGTCAATGTGAGAGTAGCTTTTGATGTAGTATTATTTAATGTTAGATTGACAGTCATATTGGTTGTCAAAGCCACGTTTCCGGTAGATTTTTGTTGTGCAAAGGAAGCACTACTGATTATCAAAATTGCTAAAAGAGTAATTTTTTTCATGGTTGATTATTTTAAAAGGTTAATGATGTGTTCGTTTTGAGAAAAAACAGCATATTCAAATGCTGTTTTTCCTTTGTTATCTTTAATTGTTTTATCTGCTTTATTATCTAAAAGCAATTTTACTAATTGATCATTTTTGAATTGAACAGCGAGTGATAATGCTGTTGTTCCATTGGAATCAGTTAAATTTGGATTGGCTTTTTTCTCTAATAATAATTTTACTAATTCAGCTTGGTTTTTGTAAGCTGCAGCCATAAGTGCCGTTCCCATATCAGAATTGTAGTTGATGTCTTTTACATTTTCTATTAGGTATTTGGCAACTTCGATATTTCCTCTGTAGCAAGCCAAAATCAATGGGCTTGTTTTGCTTTCATTAAGGGAATTGATCAAATCCGGGTTTGACTTGTTCAGGTTTTGAATCTCCGTTAAAGTTCCGCTTCGTGCTATATCAAAAACGTTTTTTTCTTGTGCTGTAGTAATAAAAAAGCAAAATAATGCCGTGAATACTAATATTTTTTTCATGGTAGAAATAGTTTTGAATTAATTCGGTTCCAGAACGAAATTCATCGAAACTTTTACATTCTCTGCAATTTTTCCTTTTACCAAACTTGGAATTTCAATTTTATAATCCTGAGGTTTTACCGATATGGCACTTGTTGCCAGAATTTTTGCTCCGCTTAAAGCAAGACTTATTTTAGTTTTTATCTTTTTCGTAACACCATGTATGGTTAAATCGCCTTCTAAGTCATAAGTGGTTTTTGTGGCTGATACTTTTTTGGCATCAAAATTTAAAATTTTCCCTTTAAAAGTTGCTTTTGGAAATTGGGAAGATTCCATATAATTTTCATTAAAATGTTCTTCCATCAACGGAGCTTTAAATTTGAATGACTTTATTAAAGTCAAAGCCACAAAGTCACCTGTACTTTTTTCCAGAATACAGGAAGCGGTCTTGTTTGTTGCTGCTATTTCTTCAAAAGCAGGCATGGAGGCTTCAAATTTCACTTCCCCTGTTCGTGTGATCATTTTTTGTGAAAAAATTAAATTTCCCGCCAATAAAAACAATGCTGATATTATTACTTCTTTCATTTTATATGTGTTTTAATTTTTACATCCTTCTTTTTGCCAAAGTATAATCATGTCAATAGTTGGTCTGGGCATAGCTCCTGATCTTGGCATCACACTTCCGCAAGATTGTGTCTGATCAATTCTGCAAATTAAATTGCCATTTTGGGTTGCATCTTTTACCTGATCGTATGTTTCTAAAGTTGGAAATCGGCCTCCAGCTGAATGACAGCCAGCACAATTTGCCTGTATTATCGCCCCTATATTTGCTGTATAGGTAGGTGAAGTACTTGTTTCCTTTTCTGAAATGTCTTCATAAGTTCTGTCTGTGCAGGAAACTAAAAATGCCGCACAGGCAAATAGTAATACTATATTCTTCTTCATATTTTTAAATTAAATAATTCTTGTTTTTAAAAGGATCTGTACATGTTAAATCCAAAATAGACTTTCCCTTTGTTCCAATCTCCTGAGGCTCCCGAAAATACCGCTACATCATTCATAGGCTGGCTGTTTGAAAATACCAGCTGAAAAACGTGTCCGCCGGTTTCAATATCCAGACCAACCGTAAGCGGATTATGATACGGATCTAATGCCTTTTCCTCTGTAATTACACGAGCTGCATATTCAAGGTTTACACTCATTCTTTTGGCAATTTTGTATCGTAATCCTCCTGCTGCAGAGAATACATTTTGCTGTTCAATCGTGTCGTCATATAAATTTTTATAAACATTAATAAGCCCCAATTCGACTGATAATTTTTCGTTTACTTTTCTTGAAACCAATAATTGAGTAGTGAAAGCCAAACGATCCGAAAACTGTAAATTTGGATATAAATCTTTTTCCAAAGCGCTGTTGATATCCATCGTATTATATCCTACAATCGTAACCGGAAAGCCATTTGCTTCCTGATTTGCCATTTTATATTTGGCTGTTACCTCATAGATTTTATTGTAAGTATGTCTTGTAGCACCAAAACTCAGCCAGTTTGTTACACCATAAATTCCTCCAAACTTGGTCAGGGCATTATCCAAACCAAAGAAATTATTGAATCCTTCAGACAAATCGCCAAAACGATGCGAAACAAGCATGTACCATTCGCCTTTTGCAGCTAGTTTTGTAGATTGCATATTGGCTATCTGTAATCCTTTGAAAGCGGCTGTTTCTATTTGTTTTTCATCCGATTTAATCGTGTCTAACTGGCTCAATAAATCATCCTGTGCAAATAGATTTCCCGTCAAAAAAAACACAAACATAAAGCCTAAAAAATTCCTCATTTTTATTTTATTAATTATTATTTATTACTGAACACTCGTCTAATTTTATCTCGCCCATCAGGTCATCATAACCTACAACTCTTCCTTTCAGGGTTACTTGTTGACCTTCTTTAATGGAGGAATCTGACTCTTTCAAATCACACACAATCGTATTGTCTACAATAACTTGTTTTTGGTTTATTTTACTAACAACACCTTTTATTGCGATTGCTTTTTCGAGGTATTTAGTATTTGATTTGTCAATATCAGAGTCAAATTCTGAGATAATACTTTTCGAGGAAACATTAAAAACAGCATCTTCCGCAGATACATTTCTGGCACCGCCATACCAAACATAGCAGTAACCAAAAACTGCAACAACAGTTATTGTCAAAGCTGTTAGTATTATTTTTTTCTTCATTTTAATTCTTTTAAAGGGGTTCAATAATAAAACAGTCTTGATAAGGTTTACCCTACCAAAGAATTATTGTTTTTGAAAAAAAGTTGAAAGAAAACTTGGGTTTAAATAAACCCGAAATAGTTTGGTCTAAAAAGAAACTCTAAAACTCAGATTTGGAGTTCTTTGCAATGAGAATGTTTCGACTTCCTCAATGGAGTTTGACAGAGAGCTTATTCTGTAATATTCGCTGATTTCATTTTTTCTGTTTAGGATGTTAAGGATGGAAACTCCTAATTTGAACTGAATGCTATTATCCATCTCCCATTTGTAAGTTGAAGAAAAATTAACCTGCGAAAAAATATGCAAATTCGTATTATTAGGCCTGTTATAGACCAATACAGGATCCGAAAGATCAATTACGGAGAGGTTGGGAGAGGTTTTTGGCCTGCCTGAAGACCATTTTGTTCCCAAAGCAATTTTGAAATTGTTTTTTTCATAAATCCCGGCCCATGATATTGTGTGGGTTAATTCAAAATTATTTGGGAAAGTTGGAAATTCATAATTCGCAAAATGGTAATTATTTTTATTGTAAGTGTAACTTAGCCAGGTCATGAAATGATTCATCTTTTTTTGAACCAGAAATTCTGTTCCTAAAACTTCATAATCTCCGGTTGTACGTACAAACTCTAATTGGTTTTGAAATCCCTGGCTGGACGTTGTAATGCCGGTCACTTTTTTATAAAAATTTTCTATATCCAACAGCCAGTCATTCTTTTTATAGAATAAACTTAGGGATACCTGTCTGCTTCTTTGAATTGGGATTGTGGTGTTATTGGATAGGATCCATCGTCTTTTTTCGATGCCGAAATAATCCTTTTGCAAATCAATAATTTGTTGGGAATTTTGACTTTTTAATTCTCCCAGCAGTTCTAAATTTAGATTTTTGTTGAAACCATAATTAAAGTGTAGGCGGGGTTCAGGAATATATTTTTTTAATTTTTCAATATAATTCAATCGTATTCCGGCATTAAGAATCACTCTCGAAATGGTGTCATTGTATTTTCCTTCCAAAATTAGAGAATGGGTTCTTAAAACGTCTTTGGTTTTACGATAGAAATCCGGGTTAGTAACTTGCTCTAAATTGGTTATGCCAATTTCATTAAACTGGTAGCCATCATTAAAACTAAATTTAGAATTAATAGTATGATTGTTTTCTAAATTAACTCCATTGTTGGCAACCGTATTTTCCTGAATAACTATTTGGTTTTCATTGGTCGTTTTTTGATTTGCCAAAAGCTCATAAGAGGAATTGTAAATATTAATTTTAGTCGTATTGAAGCTATTCCAGTTTCTCTTCCATGATACGTTTCCGCCATAATTTTGTTGTCGCAAAATATTGTCTTCTGATTTGTTTATGTCGTTTGTTGAAGCGCTTTGAAAAACTTTAAGATTGTCTTTTATAGTTATTAAATCTACAATTAATTGGTCTTTCAGCCCTATTTTTTGTGCATATTTAAAGGTTGCATCGTAGAAGTCGAATTCCTTGTCACTTTGATAATTGATATTTTGGTCTTTAGAAAAATCCGTCATGGTAGTGTTTTGAAATACTTTATTAAAATATTCCTTGTATGTTGGAGTTTCTACAAAATCAGTAATCGATTTACGTGCTGAAATTTCAATATAAGTTTTTTTCGAAAGATTGTATTTAGCATAAATGTCGACGTTGATCATATTGATTCCTGCGCTAAAAGTGTTTTTTTCTGCAGTTTCGGGAGTAGAAGAAATAGCTACGACACTTGAAACACTTTCGCCGTAAAAAGGGGAACTTCCGTTTTTGTAGATAGAAATAGTGTGCGCCAAGTTGGGATTAAAAACGGATATTAAACCAAAAAAATGTCCCGTTTGAAACATTCGTATTCCGTTCCATAAAAACAAATTTTGATCATGAGTACCACCACGAACATTGATACTCGCCACACTTTCGTCAAGGCTGTTGACGCCGGGAATTTGCTGCATGGTCTGCAGGGCATCAGGTTCGATAAGTCCGGGCAGAATTCCAAATTTCTTAGGTTTGATTTCAAACGAACCATCACTGTTTTTAGAAATTCCGGAGGCCAGAATAGGATTGGTTATGATTTCTTCAAGTTCAGTAATTTCAGATTCTAATAGTATCCTGAAACAATTTTTGGAATCTGAATTATCTGTTAAAATTTTTTGAGTTCTAAATCCGATGTGGCTAATGGAAAAATTATTTTTATTGCCTTTTTCAAATTCAAAATAACCATTGGAATCTGTTGTAATCAGGAAGTTTTCAACTAAATGTATATTAGCGTTTTCAATAGGTTTTTTATCGGTATTCGAAAAAACATAACCACATATTCGTTTGGATTCATTATCTTTTTTATAAATATTAATGAATTTATTTCCGATATTTTCAAAAGACAAATTGGTTCTTTTGGACAGATATTGCAATTTTTGTTCTAAAGAAAGTGACTTTTTGGGCGGGACTAATTGCAGATCAGAAACATTGTCTTCTATATAACTAAAATTTGCCTCATGCTGTTTCTCAATTTCAATTAAGATTTTTTTTAAAGGCATAGTTTTTCCTTTGTCCTGCGCAGTAAGGCTCAGGGCAAGAAAAAACAAAAAAAATGAAAAATGAAATTGTTTGGGGCGCAACATCTATTTTTCGTCAAAAATTATTTTATTTTTTGAAACTTTTTTTGCTTTTAAATGATACGTTGTACTAATAATTTGTAATGCCACATCTAAGTCTTTAGTAGGTAATTTTCCTGTAAACAGCGAAGTTGTATCTTTCGCATTTAATTCTATTGTAATGTTGTATTGCCTTTGAACTTCGTCTAAAAGGCTTTTGATATTTTCTTTGTTAAAACATATTTGGTTGTCAATCCATTCCGGTTTTGATGATTTTACAGCAGAGCTGAATTGTTTTCCGTTTTTAAAAGTCACGCTTTGTCCACGCGTCAATATGATTTGTGTGTTTGCGTAATTTACTTTTACTCGGCCTTCATAACACATTACGTCAAATCTGTTTTTTCGGGCCTTAACATTAAATTGAGTTCCTAAAACCGATACTTTGCCTAGATTGGTCTGTACTTCAAACCGTCTGCCCTTAGAAACCCTGAAATATGCCTCGCCTTCCAGTTCAAGGCGTCTGTTGCTGTCCCAGTTCCATTTTTTATAATTTATCTCTGATCCTGAATTCAGGACAACTTCAGAATTGTCAGGCAATGAAAAAGTTGTTTTTTCTCCAAAACTTGCTGTTTCGGTATAGCGAACAAAATTTTTCATCACAAAAGTAATTCCAAGAGCTAAAACAAAAATAGCGGCCGCACGGAAAATCCATTTTTTGTATAACGGAATTACTTTTGGAGTCGCTTTTTTATGTTGAAGAATGTTGGACAGCATATCATTTTCATCCAAATCATCTACTTCTAAATGATCAGTGTAATTTTTAATTTTCTGGTATTTTTCAAAATCAGGATTTGCTTTAAATTCGGATAATTCTTTTTCTGATAAATCATCATTGAGCCATCTGGCTAATAAATCATTTTTTTTCATTGTAATAGTGGTATTATATCATTAAACAATTTGTACTGGATTTACCCTACTTTTATAAATCAATTTCTTTTCGTAAGCTCAACAAAGCCAGATGAATGCGTTTTTCTACTGCTTTTACGCTAATATTTAATTCTTCGGCAATTTCGCTGTATTTTTTTTTGTCAATTCGATGCATCAAAAAAGCCACACGCTGTTTTTCATTCAGGTTTTCAATGGCTTTCAAAAGTTTGTCCTGAAATTGTTTTTCTTCCAAAATAAATTCGGGACTTTCATTAGTTCTGTCTAAATTGGCAAAATTTTTCTCATATCGTAAAACCACTTTTTGGTGTGCAATTTCATTTAAAGTACTATTATTTGCAATCGTATAGATATATGATTTTGCTTTTTCTATTGGGACAGAAGTACAGTTTTGCCAAAGTTTTAAAAAGGCTTCCTGAGCTACATCTTCCGCCTGATCTTTATTACCAAATTTGTAAAAAAGAAAATTCCGAAGTGCTTTGATGTGACTTCTAAAAAAAGACGAAAAGATTATCTCGTCACAAGTATTTGACTGGTTTATATTTGGCATTAGCAGTACTATCTTTCAATTTGGAATCTGCAAAAGTATTTGTTTTTAAATCAAGTAGGGTAAAAGCGAAGTAAATTGTTTTTATTCATGTATAGACAATATGAATTATTCATTATTCTAAAATCTGGTTTTGCCTGACCCTGATTCATTTTAGAAGTAATTTTATTACTTGTAAAAAAAGGATTACGTATAAAGGAAATAAACCTAATTACGTAGTAACTGATGAGCAATTTTCCGAAAACAGATTGTTAAATTATTACCTTTGTAAAAATATAAATATGTTCCCTTTTAATAAATATTTATCGATAGTGGCTTTGCTGTTCTTATTCTCTTGCCAAAGCGAAACAGACGAACAGGGCGATAATAACCAGACTGTTACTAATGCTTCTCCGCTTACTTCCTATTTGCAAAGAGTTGCCATGGTAAAAACAGTACAGGATAATGTAATCGACGGGTCTAGCTATTGCACTATAAAATTGCCCTATACAGTTACTGTTAATAATGCATCCATTGCCGTAAATTCCACAGCAGATTATCAAAGAGTATTAGACAATATCAATGCAAATACTTATGATGATGATATTGTAAAAATAGATTTTCCGGTAACAATGGTTTACTACAACTATATAGAAAAAGTGATTCCGAATGAAGCCGATTTTGATTCACTAATAGATTATTGGAATATGTACCCTGATTTATTATATAAAATCAATGGTTTAAATATCGATTATCCAATAACAATTAATATTTACAATAGTTATAATCAGGCTGCAAGTTCAGTGTCTATTGCTAATGATCAGGCATTTTTTAATTTTATAAAAAATTTAAACTCCAGCCAGTATATTTCATTAAGTTATCCTATTTCGATAACAGATTATAATAATCAAACAAAATCAATTACAAATAATTTAGAATTCGAAAATGCAATTAAATATGTAATTGACAATTGCTCTGACAATAATACCGCAACACTTGATTTTACTGAGGTAATAACAAAAGATTCCTGGAAAATTACGTATGTTTTTCAGGATTCAGAAAAGACTTCTGTGTACAGTGGATATGCTTTTATTTTTAAAAGTGATAAATCTGTGGTTGCTACAAAAAATGGTATTTCCGAAACGGGTCAATGGGAAACGAAGGAAGTTTATGGTACAAGGGAATTTAAAATAAGTTTTAGTTCGGGTGTACTTCATAAATTAGACTCTAAGTGGAAATTATTTGAGTTCAATAATTCTTTAATACGTTTGCGTGATGTAAGTAATACTACCAACTATCTTTATTTTGAAAAATAAATTCTTACACAAAATAAGGTCTTTTACTAAACTTATGACATTCTTTGATCGAATAGAGTTTCTATCTTCCCGTTAATAAATTCATCCCCAATACTTTTTGAGAATCAATAGCCTGAGGGGGATAACTTTGTTTTTCCTGTCTTATAGAAGTTACTTTTCCTTCTTTGTTTACATATATATAATTATAATTCCAATAGTTTTGACCAGCCATTTTGAAACCGTCAGAATCGGAATCTAAAAAAACCTGATCCGCATATACCAGAATTTCACCTTCTTGATTATTGGATAGAGTTCGAACAGGTGTTCCCCACACTTTAATTAATTTTGACTGGGAAAATCCCACAGATCCTGCCATAGAATTTTTAGTATTAGCACAAGAAAAATGTAGAAGCACTATTGCGATAATTAGTATTGTTTTTTTCATGATATTATTTTAGAAATAATTTTAAACTATTATTAACTAATATTTTAGCAATAGTAATCTAATAACATAATTTACACGTTATATAATTTCAACAAAACATTACATCATTACAATCAATGACCTGATTTTCAACAAGTAACAAAATTAATAATTTCTAATTCACTTTAGTTATCAAGTTCTGTTTACAAAATCGTATCAAATAATAACTTTGTATCTTTACCGCTTAGAACTATTGAAGAAATAAAATGCGAATTGATATTATTACGATTTTGCCGGAATTGCTAAAAAGCCCTTTTGAGGCTTCGATTATGAAACGTGCCATTGATAAAGGTTTGGTCGAAGTTCATTTTCATAATTTACGTGATTACACAACCAATAAACAAAAAAGCGTAGACGATTACCCATTTGGTGGTGGTGCCGGAATGGTAATGACTGTGCAGCCTATTGACGCCTGTATTACGTATTTGAAAAGTGAACGAAAATATGACGAAATCATTTACATGTCGCCTGATGGGGAAACCTTGAACCAAAAAATGGCAAATACCATGTCGATGTATGAAAACATTATTATTTTATGTGGTCATTATAAAGGTGTAGACCAGCGCGTACGCGATCATTTTATAACCAAAGAAATTTCGATTGGTGATTATGTTTTATCCGGTGGAGAATTAGGCGCTTTGGTATTATCAGATGCTTTAATCAGATTGATTCCTGGCGTTTTAAGTGATGAAACTTCGGCATTAACAGATAGTTTTCAAGACAATTTGCTTTCAGGACCTATATATACAAGACCGGCTGATTACAAAGGATGGAAAGTTCCGGAAGTTTTAACCAGCGGTCATTTTGCAAAAATTGACAAGTGGCGTGAAGACATGGCCTACGAACATACAAAAAACAGGCGACCGGATTTGCTAGAAGGACAAGATTAGTTTCAAGTTTCCATTTTTTTTGTTTCAAGTTTTTACATTCAAGCCAAACCTGAAACACACTTTAAACCCCAATTTATCAGATACTTAAAATAATTTACAATTTACAATTTATAATTCATAATTATTTTCTACATTTGCACCCGAATTAGACTAACCTCTGGCGAGATCCGTGAATGTTGCTCTATATAAAAACCATAATTATAAGATATCATGGCAGATTTATTGAAATTCGTTCAGGACGAATTAGTTGCTAGAAAAGATTTCCCTGTTTTTGGAGCTGGAGATACTATCACAGTTTTCTACGAAATTAAAGAGGGTGAAAAAACAAGAACTCAGTTTTTTAAAGGAGTTGTTATTCAAAGAAGAGGTTCTGGTAACACAGAAACTTTTACTATTCGTAAAATGTCAGGTGCTATTGGTGTTGAGCGTATCTTCCCAGTAAATTTACCAGCTTTACAAAAAATTGAAATCAACAAAAAAGGTGCAGTTCGTAGAGCTAGAATTTTCTACTTTAGAGAACTTACTGGTAAAAAAGCTAAGATTAAAGATAAAAGAAGATAATCATTTATCTCTTTGTTATAAAAAACTCGTTTCAAGTAATTTGAAACGAGTTTTTTTTTAAGGCTAATTTCTGAAATACTAAAACCATAATTTTTTACTCTAAAAATCATTGATTTAATAATTTAAAGTCACTCAAATAACAATCTGTTAATTTCAGGATTTCTCTTGAAAACTACACCGTTTTCGGAGTGATTTTATTATATTTGCTCCGCTCATTCTGAGCCGACTATACCTTTCACATCGTCATTTTTTGGCGATACGATTATAAAAAAAAAAAAAAATGACACAGAATTCAAAAATTTTTTACACCTTAACTGATGAGGCGCCTTTACTAGCGACTTACTCTTTATTACCTATTGTTCAAGCTTTTACTTCAACAGCTGGTATTGCAATTGAAACCAGAGACATTTCATTGGCAGGTAGAATTTTATCTAATTTTCCTGAAGTATTAACAGATGCTCAAAAAACCGGAGATGCTTTGGCTGAATTAGGTCAATTAGCAACACAACCTGAAGCTAACATCATCAAATTACCAAACGTTTCTGCATCTGTACCACAATTGAAAGCAGCTATCGCTGAGTTGCAATCACACGGTTACAAAATTCCTGATTTTCCTGAAGAGCCTCAAAACGATGCTGAAAAGGAAATTAAAGCAAAATATGCTAAAGTTTTAGGTTCTGCCGTAAACCCTGTTTTACGTGAAGGAAATTCCGACCGTAGAGCGCCAAGAGCAGTTAAGAACTTTGCAAAAGCAAATCCACACTCAATGGGTGCGTGGTCTGCCGATTCAAAAACTAAGGTGGCTTCAATGCCAAATAGTGACTTTTACGGAAGTGAACAATCACTTACTGTTGCAGAAGCTAATGATGTAAAAATTGAATTCGTTGCTAAAGACGGTACAACTACTGTTTTAAAAGCAAGTACTCCTCTTAAAGCAGGTGAAATAATTGACAGTTCTGTTTTGAGCGTAAATGCATTGAAAAAATTCGCTGCTGAAGCGATTGCTGAAGCCAAAAAAGAAGGTGTTTTACTTTCTGTGCATTTAAAAGCTACGATGATGAAAGTTTCAGATCCAATTATCTTTGGCGCTATCGTTGAAGTTTATTTTGCTGATCTTTTCAAAAAATATGAGACTTTATTCAATGAAATAAATATTGATACCAGAAATGGTTTAGGTGATATCTATGCAAAAATTGCAGGAAGACCTGAACAGGCAGAAGTAGAAGCTGATATTACTAAAGCGATCGAAAACGGACCGGCTTTGGCAATGGTAAATTCTGATAAAGGAATTACCAATTTGCACGTTCCTTCTGATGTAATCGTAGATGCTTCTATGCCGGCTATGATTCGTACTTCAGGGCAAATGTGGAACAAAGAAGGGAAAGCACAAGATACAATCGCTGTTATTCCGGATCGCTCTTACGCCGGACTTTACACAGCAACTATTGATTTCTGTAAAAAACACGGTGCTTTTGATCCAAAAACAATGGGAAGTGTTCCTAACGTTGGATTAATGGCTCAAAAAGCAGAAGAATACGGATCTCACGACAAGACTTTCCAAATACAGGCTGACGGAGTTGTTCGTGTAGTGGATAATAAAGGAACAGTTTTGATGGAACAAAACGTTGAAGCTAATGACATTTTCAGAATGTGTCAGGCAAAAGACGCTCCTATTCAGGACTGGGTAAAACTGGCTGTAAACAGAGCTCGTTTATCTGCTACTCCGGCTGTTTTCTGGTTGGATGAAAACAGAGCACATGACAGAGAATTGATCGTAAAAGTTGAAAAATATTTAAAAGATTACGATACGACAAACTTAGATATCCGTATTTTAAACCCAATTGCTGCAACTGAATTCACTTTAGACAGAATAATTAAAGGAGAAGATACTATCTCTGTAACAGGAAACGTATTGCGTGATTACCTAACAGATTTATTCCCAATTCTTGAATTAGGAACTTCTGCTAAAATGTTATCTATCGTTCCGTTAATGAATGGTGGTGGATTGTTCGAAACTGGTGCCGGAGGTTCTGCTCCTAAACACGTTGAGCAATTTACGGAAGAAGGATATTTACGTTGGGATTCACTAGGGGAATTTTTAGCTCTTGGTGCTTCATTAGAGCATTTAGGACAAACTTTAGACAATTCTAAAGCAATAGTTTTAGCTGAAACTCTTGACGAAGCAAATGATAAATTCTTAGCAAACGATAAATCTCCTGCTCGTAAAGTAGGTCAGATTGACAACCGCGGATCTCACTTTTATTTAGCTTTCTATTGGGCTCAGGCTTTGGCTGCTCAAGATAAAGACGCTGAATTGAAAGCTATATTCACTCCAATTGCTGCAGAATTTGAAGCTAACGAAGCTAAAATAGATGCAGAATTAATTGGAGCACAGGGAAAACCTCAAACTCTTGGTGGTTACTACCAGCCAACACCTGAATTAGTAAGCAAAGCAATGCGTCCAAGTGAAACATTCAATGCAATTATTGCTAAAATAGCATAATTAAAAAATAGTAAAATCTATATATTTTAAAAAGACAATCAGAAATGGTTGTCTTTTTTTTGTCTTATCAAAATACAAAATTGAATTCGCCACAACAAAATGATTTCAAATTCTTTTCGGCTACAAGAAAATACTTTTCGGCTACAAGAGTCCGGAAGCTAAGCCTGAACTTTGCTTTACTAAATTATAAGAAAATGAAAGTATTTGTAACAGGCGCTACAGGTTTCGTTGGAACAGCTGTAGTACAGGAATTATTAGGCTCAGGTCACCAGGTTTTAGGATTGGCACGTTCGGAAGAATCGGCAAAAAAACTAATTGCTGCCGGAGCAGAAGCGCATCGCGGCGATTTAAACGATTTTGAAAGTCTGAAATCCGGAGCCGCATCAGCAGATGCGGTCATCCACTTAGGTTTCGTTCATGATTTTACACGATTTGAAGAAATGTGTATACTGGATGGAAAGGTAATTGAAACGATCGGCGAAGCTTTGCTGGGAACTGACAAACCTTTTATCATCACTTCCGGAACTGCACTTTTTTCAAAAGACGGAATTACAACAGAAAAAGATCTTTCTGCTAATAATCCACATCCCAGAATAGCTACAGAAAATGCTGCCGATGCTGTAGCTGCAAAAGGTGTCAAAGTTGCTGTTGTGAGATTGTCTCCATCAGTTCACGGTCAAGGCGATGTTATTGGTTTTGTACCAACATCAATAAACATTGCAAAAGAAAAAGGAAAATCTGCTGTAATTAATGAGGGTAATAATTTTTGGCCAGCTGTTCATCGATTGGATGCTGCAAAATTGTATCGATTGGCTTTGGAAAAACCTTTTGTAAGCGGAACAAGATATCACGCAGTTGCAGAACAAGGAATTCCGTTTAAAAATATTGCAACAGCTATCGCTGAAAGATTGAAAATTCCGGTTACTTCCCTAAAAAGCGATGAAGCAGCAGATCATTTTGGCTGGTTTGCTCATTTTGCAAAGCTTAACAATCTGACTTCAAGCGAAGAAACTAAAAAGGCTTTAAATTGGACACCAGAGCATCCAACTTTGATGGAAGACTTGCATGGCGCTGTTTATTTTTCTGAACTTTAATTAGTTGTATCTTTAGATTATTAAAATCATTATCAAACTTATGCTATGATACCTGAAAATAACCCGATAAGAATAAAAACCATATCTCAATTCCATGCTTTACGAGGATTGCCAAAACCAAAACATCCGCTGATCAGTGTGATTAATTTTGATGATATGGAACAACCTTCAGAAAGCCTTACACAGAGTTTGATATTCGATTTTTATATGATTTCTGTAAAAAGAGATATGGATCATAAATACAGATACGGACAACAGGATTACGATTTTGATGAAGGCATTATGTTTGGAATGGCTCCTCATCAGGTCCTAAGCGTGACAAGGGAAATAAATGGCAAAAATCCTTCTGGATGGATGATCATGATTCATCCGGATTTTCTTTGGAATACACCAATGGCAACTGCCATCAGAAAATATGATTTTTTTGATTATTCTGTGAATGAAGCTTTATTTTTATCGGAAGATGAGGAAATAAAACTACAGCAAATCATTGAAAATATCAAACAGGAATATCAAACAAACATTGATAAATTCAGTCAGAATATCATCATTTCTCAGTTAGAAACACTTCTCAATTATTCCGAAAGGTTTTATCAGCGACAATTTCTTACCCGCCATAAAGCACATCATCAATTTTTAGAACGATTGGAAATCCTGCTTGATACTTATTTTGAAGGAAATAATCTTAAAAGTCAAGGATTGCCGAGCGTACAACTTCTTTCAGAGGAATTAAATATGTCAACTCAGTATATGCGTAGCTTGCTGAAATCTTTGACCGGACAAACCACGCAACAGCACATTCATGACAAACTGATCGAAAAAGCAAAAGAAAAACTTTCTACTACTAATTTATCCATCAGTGAAATTGCTTTCGAATTGGGTTTTGAGCATTCACAGTCCTTCAGTAAATTATTCAAAACCAAAACTGAAATATCCCCTATCGAATTCAGGCAATCGTTTAATTGATAAAACAAAAATTGCCTATCTTTAATTTGCATACGATAATCATCATTTTGCATACATTAGATTCCTGATTTCTCTTCAACTTTGTATTATTAAAATCAATATTATGAATAAGAATTTGAATCAAGTAAAATTAGGAAGTGAGGGTTTAATCATTCCGAATATCGGTTTGGGATGTATGGGAATGACAGGTTTTGGAGATGCAGATATGTATGGCAAAACCGATGAAAAAGAAGCCATCGCCACTATTCATCGCTCTTTGGAATTGGGTGGGAATTTCCTCGACACGGCAGATTTGTATGGTCCTTTTAAAAATGAGCAACTCATTGCGAAAGCCATCGAAGGAAATCGTGACCAATATACTATCGCTACGAAATTCGGCTGGGAAATCGACGACAAGGAGCAAGTAACGTGGAAAATAAATGGACAGAAAGAGTATGTAAAAAAATCAGTAGAGCGTTCCCTTAAAAATCTGAAAACCGATTACATTGACCTGTATTACATGCATCGTCTCGATAAAAACACACCTATCGAAGAAACAGTTGAAGCGATGTCTGAGCTGGTAAAAGAAGGAAAAATTGGTTACATCGGATTATCCGAAGTATCTTCGGAAACTGTAAAAAGAGCCCACGCTGTTCATCCCATTACGGCAGTTCAAAGTGAATATTCTTTGTTTGAAAGAACGGTTGAGGAAAAAGGTGTTATCAAAACTTTGAATGAGTTGGGAATTGGTTTTGTCGCTTATTCCCCTTTGGGAAGAGGATTTTTATCCGGACAAATCCGCACAATTGATGATTTACCCGAAAATGATTTTCGAAGAGGAATTCCGCGTTTTCAGGAGCAGTACTTCTATAAAAACATTGAACTCGTAGAAGCGGTAGAAAAATTAGCAAAAGAAAAAAACATCACTTCTTCTCAATTAGCTTTGGCTTGGATTATCAGCAAAGGAATAGTTCCAATTCCAGGAACGAAACGCAGAAAATACCTTGAACAAAATATCGAAGCAAGTAAAATCCTATTGAGTGAATCTGAATTACAAAAACTGGAAAACATCGTACCTTTAGGAACTGATACCGGCGCGCCTTATGATGAATTCAGTATGGGACTTTTAGATTATTAATTTTTAAATTTACAATGATGAATACAATTTCCTCCATTTCTCAATTTCACAGATTACTGTCACTTCCCGAACCGAAACATCCGTTGGTAAGCATCATCAATCTGTCTGAAAGTATTTTTCTTGAAGATGAGATTTGGAAAGGTTTTGTGAACAGATTTTACTGTGTAGCATTGAAAAGAAATGCGACAGGAAAAATAAGATACGGACAACAGCATTATGATTACGACAAAGGTGTGCTGAGTTTTACGGCACCAAATCAGGTTCAGTATCTTGACCTGCAAAATGTGCAATGTGATTCCAATGGCTATTTACTGATTTTTCACGAAGATTTTTTACTGAAACATTCTTTGGCAAATACTATTTCTTCATACGGATTTTTCTCTTACGCCGTAAATGAAGCTTTGCATTTATCCGAAGATGAAGAAAACAATCTGCTTGAAATCCTATATAAAATTGATAAAGAATGTCAGCATATTGACCAGCATACTCAGGAAATTATTTTGTCTCAGATTGAATTGTTACTAAATTATTCCAAACGTTTTTATGAAAGGCAATTCATTACCCGAAAAAGTGGAAGTCATCAGCTTCTGACAAAATTTGAAATCTATCTGAATGATTATTTTGAGAATTCATCATCTGGAAAAGGACTTTTAACCGTTCACCAAATTGCCGAAGCGATGAATATCTCTCCTAATTACCTGAGTGACCTTTTGAGAATTCAAACCGGACAAAACACGCAGCAACATATACACGAAAAGCTCATCAGCAAGGCGAAAGAGAAACTTTCGATAACTGAACTTTCGGTAAGCGAAATTGCTTATGAACTCGGATTTGAACATGCGCAATCGTTCAGTACCTTATTCAAAAAGAAAACAAAATTGTCGCCTTTAGAATTTAGGCAGTCGTTTAATTAAATATTTATCTCTTTTTCATTTTAAAAAATAATTCATTTTAGATGAATTATTTTTTTTTATAAATAAGCGAACATTCATTTATATTTAATACTTTTGTTCTGTTAAAAACAACAAAATGCGAACACGGGATCCTAATAAAGAAGAACTGGTAAAACAAAAAGCCATTGAAATGCTTGTAAAATATGGAATTGAAGGCTTTGGAATGAATCGACTGGCAAAAGAAAGCGGCGTTTCTGTAGCGACACTTTATATTTATTACTCCGACAAGGAAGATTTGATAAAGAAAATTGGCACAGAAATCGGTCTGGCCTTTTTTAGTGAAATGGTAAAAGATTTTTCTCCAACTATGTCTTTTAAAGAAGGATTACGAAAACAGTGGGAAAACAGAGCTCGTTTTGCTTTAAAAAATCCTTTAAAAGTGGCTTGTTGGGAAGCCTTGAGTCATTCCAGTTATCGGGACGATATTTTAGAAGAAAGTCTGGCGAATTTTAAAAAAACAATGTGGCGTTTTATTGAAAATGCATTGGAAAGAAAGGAACTCTTGCCTATTTCTATTGAGGTATTTTGGAGTGTGGCTTATGGTCCTTTATATGCCTTACTTCGTTTTGAAAATGAAGGAAAAAGCTTTGGGGATACGCCTTTTAAACTCACCCAGGAAAAAATTGATGAGGCATTTGAATTAGTAATAAAAGCACTGACACCATAATTATAACCAGATATGAAAAATACAGAAAACATATTGGTATTTGCAACCAACATTAGAACCAATAACGACAAACAATTAATAAGTCAGACATTGAATGAAAATTCTGAAATTCACCATTGGAATATTGACCAGGAAGATATTGATTGTGTGCTGAGAGTGGTAACTTATACACTATCAGAAAAACAAATAATCAATCTTATTGATACTCATGATTTTAAATGTACCCCATTAGAATAAACCAAAATGAAAGATCAAAACCAAGCAATACCTTTTACAGGTTATCAGAAATTTGCAATTTTTATACTCGCTATTACCCAGTTTACGGTAATTTTGGATTTTATGGTAATGTCTCCATTAGGTGATATTTTGATGAAAGATTTGGATTTAAAACCAACCCGCTTTGGCTTAGTGGTTTCTGCCTATGCTTTCAGCGCTGGAATTTCGGGACTTCTTACAGCAGGTTTTGCTGATAAATTCGACCGAAAAAAATTATTGCTATTCTTTTATATTGGTTTTATCGGAGGAACAATTTTGTGTGGAATTGTTACTTCATATCAACTACTTCTGGCAGCTAGAATAGTTACAGGTTTATTTGGTGGTGTTATTGGTTCAATTTCTATGGCAATTGTTGCAGATTTGTTTACGCTTCAGCAGCGTGGCCGGGTTATGGGGTTTCTCCAAATGGGGTTTGGAGCAAGTCAGATTTTAGGTATTCCTATTGGGTTGTACCTTGCCAATATTTGGGGTTGGCACGCTCCTTTTTTATGGGTTGCAGGCATGGCGGCAATTGTTGCAGCTTTAATCGCATTTAAATTACAGTCAATAAATAAACATCTTTTGATTCAAACGGATAAATCAGCTTTTAAACATTTAATTCATACACTTGCCAAAAAGGATTATAGAATTGGATTTACAGCTACTGCCTTGCTGTCGGTTGGTGGTTTTATGCTAATGCCTTTTGGTAGTGCTTTTGCTATCAACAATTTGCATATTACGCAACATGAATTACCTGTTTTATTTATGATTTCCGGATTATCTACATTAGTAATTATGCCAATTATTGGAAAATTAAGCGACACCACAGACAAGTTCAAAATATTTGCTTTAGCATCCATTTGGACAATCGTCACTGTAGCCGTCTATACCAATCTTAGTGTCACACCGTTTTGGTTAGTTGCTATTTTTAATGTATTGATGATGGCAGGAGTCATGAGCCGAATGATACCTTCTACGGCATTGGTCACAGCAATACCTGTGGCAGAAGACAGAGGTGCCTTTATGAGTATCAATTCTTCTTTGCAACAAATAGCTGGGGGAATAGCAGCTGCCTTCGCAGGAATGATTGTCGTTCAAAAAGATACATTCAGTCCATTAGAACATTATAATACATTAGGTTTTATCATTATTGGAATTTCGATTTTATCCATACTTCTTATGTATCGTGTGAGTAAATTGGTAAAAAAGAATACGCAAGGAAGTGTACAAAACATTCCTGTGGTTCATGAAGTTTAGGTTCTAATTATTTGTATAAAAAAAGACAGCTTTTCATTTAAGGCCGTCTTTTTTTATAACTGAAAATTATATTTCTCTATCCCAACCAACCATCTCTGTCCAGACTGCGATATTGGATAGCCTCAGCAATATGTGACGAAACTATTTGTGGAGCAGTATCCAAATCTGCAATAGTTCTGGCAACTTTTAAAATTCTGTCGTAAGCTCTGGCAGAAAGATTCAAACGTTCCATGGCCGTCTTCAATAACTCTTTGGATTGTGCATCAAGAACGCAATATTCCCTAATTAATTTACTGCTCATTTGGGCATTGTAATGAATATTTGTCAATTCTTCGAATCGGACAGATTGAATTTCACGAGCCGCCGTCACTCTTTCTCTGATAGAGACACTGCTTTCCGCTTTATTATCATCAGATAATTTTTCGAAAGGAACGGGTGTTACTTCAATGTGAATATCAATTCGGTCTAACAAAGGACCGGAAATTTTACTCATATAGCGTTGCATTTCATGTGGAGAAGAAGTATTGGGCATAGAAGGATCATTAAAAAAGCCACTCGGACTTGGATTCATACTGGCTACCAGCATAAAAGAAGAAGGATAGGTAACTGTAAACTTGGCTCTTGAAATCGTAACTTCCCTGTCTTCCAAAGGCTGACGCATCACTTCTAAAACATCCCTTTTGAATTCCGGCAATTCATCCAAAAACAAAACACCATTATGTGCCATGGAGATCTCACCTGGCTGAGGATAACTTCCCCCTCCAACTAATGCAACATTCGAAATGGTGTGATGTGGACTCCGAAATGGCCTTTGATTCATTAATCCAACTTCTTTTAATTTTCCTGCAACACTATGGATTTTTGTAGTTTCCAATGCTTCCCTCAAAGTCATTGGCGGTAAAATACTCGGTAATCTTTTTGCCAGCATTGTTTTTCCTGCTCCCGGAGGACCAATTAAAATGATGTTATGTCCTCCGGCTGCGGCAATTTCCATACAGCGCTTGATGCTTTCCTGCCCACGGACATCTGAAAAATCAAACTCTGGAAAATCCAGGGTTTTATAAAACTCTGCACGTGTATCAATAGTGGTGGGTTCAAGAGTTCCTTTTCCATCGAAGAAATCAATAACTTCCTGAACATTTTCAACTCCATAAACATCCAGACCGGCTACAATTGCCGCTTCCTTTACATTTTGTTTTGGAAGAAAAAATCCTTTATACCCTTCTTCTTTCGCTTTGATGGCAATAGAAAGCGCACCATTTATAGATTGCAGACTTCCATCGAGCGAAAGTTCTCCCATAATAATATAACGATCAATTTCAGCTGATTTTATCTGGTCTGAAGCTACCAATATTCCTATCGCCAGCGTTAAATCATAAGCTGAGCCTTCTTTTCTTAAATCGGCAGGCGCCATGTTGATGGTTATCTTCTTACCTGGCAAGGAATATCCATTATTCTTTAATGCTGCTGCTATACGATAGCTGCTTTCTTTAATGGCATTATCAGGTAATCCTACCAAATGATAACCAATTCCTTTATCTATATTTACTTCAACTGTAATTGTAGTAGCTTCAACTCCAAAAACAGCGCTTCCAAATACTTTAACTAACATATATTCTAATTGTAAATTATCGCTAATCTAACTAAAATATTTTAATAAATAAAGTATTACAATTATAAATATTTTGATTGTAAATATTAAGAAAATTCAACATTTATTTGTTTTCTAACGTCTTCTGTTATTTTACTCAGGTCTAAGCTATTCTGATGCGACCATAATTTACTCTCAATTTGATTTTGCCTGATACATTGATGACATTCAATTGCTTCATAAGAATATCCTTTTCCAATATTGGGAATATGAAATTTTTCTTCCTGTTCATTTACAAAAACAGAGTATCCTTCAGTCATAAACCATGGAGAATCAATATCAATTCTTCCAGATGTCCCACTAATTGTCGCTTTCATGTCAGAAGCAGAAACTAAACCAGCATGTAAAACAGCCTGAGCCGACTCGTATTGTAAAATCATAGTAGTCTGCAAATCGACACCAGTTGTATGATAAATAGATTTAGCTATAATGTCTTTTGGTATTCCGAGCAAGATATAGGATAAAAAGAGCGGATAAACCCCAATATCATAAAGAGCGCCGCCTCCTAATTTCTTATCTGTTAATCTAGTTCCCAATTCTCTATTAATAAAAGCAAAATCAGCATTAATATATTTTACCTCTCCAATTTCACCATCTTTGACCTTTGACAAAAGTTCTTTAATAGATGGAATAAATCGTGTCCAAAAGGCTTCCATAAAAAATTTGTTGTATTTGTTTGAAGTTTCTATCATTCTTACAGTATCACTATAGGATAATGATAAAGGCTTTTCGCACAATACGTGCTTTCCATTTTGCATTGCTTTAATCGACAATTCAGCATGAGAATCATGTGGTGTTGCTATATAAACAATATCAATTTGGTCATCTGCAAAGAGTTCCTCATACGAACCATAAAATGTAGCGCAGTTATGTTTCAATGCAAATTCGCTTGCTTTATCAGTGTTTCTTGAAGCAACGGCATTTAATTTCGCATCTTCAATTAATTTTAAATCGGTTGCAAACTGATTGGCTATATTTCCCAAACCAATAATTCCCCACCGTAATTTATTTCTATTTTCCATATCGTATTTCAAGTATTTTGATCTAAAGCACTTATAAAAATTATTCAAACTTAAAGATACTATTCTGATTAGATGGAAAAAATTAAACTTGTAGGAATACATATATTTTATACTTTTATAACAAATTATTTAATATACATGAAAAAACACCTACTCTTGCTTTTTTTGAGCGTTTTTTTAACAAAAACTTATGCTCAGGATTACTTTCCAGTTAACGAAAGTGTACATAACAAAAACAATAATTACACCGTTTTTACAAATGCTGTAATTTACATTACTCCAACACAAAAAATAGAAAAAGCAATTTTACTCATTCAGGACGGTAAAGTTATTGGTGTTGGGAATAATGTAGCGATTCCTAAAAATGCCATTACAATCAATCTGGAAGGAAAATCTATTTATCCATCATTTATTGATATTTACACCAGTTTTGGAATAGAAAAACCAAGACGCAACTTAACTCCTGGAAGGGAAGATGCAATTTATGACACCAAAAGAACAGGACATTATTGGAATGAAAGCATATTATCCGAGTTGAACGGGTATGAATCATTCAAATACGATCAGCCAAAATCAGAAGAATTATTGAAGGCCGGTTTTGGAGTTGTTGGTACTCATATACATGACGGTGTAGCACAGGGCACAGGTGTTTTAGTAGCTTTAAATAATACGGAGATTAAAAGTCAGATTATTTCCAATAAAATAACGAACCACTTTTCTTTTAGCAGAAGTGCATTGACAAATCAGGCTTATCCAAGTTCCCTGATGGGTTCTATGGCTCTGCTTCGTCAAATGTATCTGGATCTGGATTGGTACAAAAAAGGAAATTCAGCTACAAAAGATCTGTCTTTAGAAGCTTTAGCCTCAAATGAAAAGCTGATTCAAATATTCGCTTCAGAAGACAAATTAAATAGTTTAAGAGCTGCTAAGATTGCGAAAGAATTTGGCTTAAATTATATTTTAAAAGGAAGCGGAAACGAATTTGAAAGAATTGAAGAAATCAAAAATACCAATTCAAAATTCATTATTCCAATCAATTTTCCAGAAGCTTATGATGTTTCAAACCCATATTTATCCAATCAGATTGAATTGTCGGATATGCGTTTTTGGAATCAGGCTCCAACCAATCTAAAAGTGCTTTCGGATAACGGAATTGTATTTGCCCTGACAACTGATAAATTGAAAAAAACGGAAGATTTCAGAACCAATCTTTTAAAATCCATCAAGTACGGATTTGATAAAACAAAGGCTTTAGAAGCACTGACTACTGTTCCGGCTGCAATTTTAGGAAAAAGTAATGAAATTGGAAGTTTAAAAACAGGAAGTTATGCCAACTTTGTAATTACTTCGGGCGAAATTTTCGATGAAAAAACAATCTTGTATGAAAATTGGGTTCAGGGAACTAAATATGTTGTAAACGACATGACTGCAAAAGACATTCGTGGCAATTATAATCTGACTATCGGAAATGAAACTTTAAAATGGAAAATCGAAGGAACTGCAGAAGCTCCAAAATCAGAAATTACCACTAGTGATGATAAAAAGGTAAAGAGCACTTTCTCTATTTCAAAAAATTGGATTTCACTTTTGATAAAAACAAATGATACTATAAAATCAAATTTTAACCGCTTAACAGGATTTGTAGAAAACACGAATGCCATATCCGGAAAAGCAGAATTATATAATGGTAGTCAGGTGAATTGGACAGCCGTAAAAACGTCTCCTTTTATTATCGTAAAAGATACCATAAAGCCGGAAAAACCAAATCCGGTTATGCCAACCACTTTCCCAAATATTGCTTTTGGAAATTCAGGAAAGTTAACCGCTCAAACTTTATTGTTTAAAAACGCAACAGTTTGGACCAACGAAAAAGATGGAATTTTAACTGAAACTGATGTTTTGATTAAAAATGGAAAAATTGTCGCTGTCGGAAAAAATCTTTCAGAGGCTTCTGCAACTATTATTGATGCAAAAGGGAAACATTTAACCAGCGGTATTATTGATGAACATTCCCATATTGCCATTTCAAAAGGGGTAAATGAAAGCGGTCATAATTCAACCGCAGAAGTGACTATTGAGGATGTTGTAAACTCAGAAGATATTAATATTTACAGGGATTTAGCAGGAGGCGTAACTATATCGCAATTATTACACGGTTCTGCAAATCCTATCGGTGGACGTTCTGCGATCGTAAAATGGAAATGGGGATTATCTCCGGATGAAATGTTGTATAAAAACCAGCCTAAATTCATCAAATTCGCTCTGGGTGAAAATGTAAAACAATCCAACTGGGGCAATATCAACCCATCCCGTTATCCTCAAACCCGTATGGGAGTTGAACAGGTTTTTATCGATTATTTCCAACGCGCAAAAGAATATGATGAAAGCTGGAAAAAATTCAATGCCAACACTAAAAAAGAAAAAGCACCAAGAGTGGATCTGGAATTGCAGACACTGGCTGAAATATTAAATAATAAACGTTTTATTACCTGTCACTCTTACGTGGAATCCGAAATCTTGATGCTGATGAATGTGGCGGATAAATTTAATTTTAAAGTCAATACTTTCACCCATATTCTTGAAGGATATAAAGTGGCCGATAAAATGAAACAGCATGGTGTTGGTGCCTCAACTTTTGCAGATTGGTGGGCCTATAAATTTGAAGTAAATGATGCTATTCCGTTTAATGGACCTATTATGCATAATGAAGGATTAGTAGTTGCGTATAACTCTGATGATGCCGAAATGTCAAGAAGACTGAATCAGGAAGCTGCAAAAGCAGTAAAATATGGAAACGTTCCTGAAGAAGAAGCCTGGAAATTTGTAACTCTTAATCCTGCCAGACTATTACATATTGACGATAAGGTTGGAAGTATCAAAACCGGGAAAGATGCAGATTTAGTTCTTTGGAGCGACAATCCATTATCTGTTTATGCCAAGGCAGAAAAAACAATTATCGAAGGTGTTGTTTATTATGACATTGAAAAAGACATTGAAAAACAGGAAGCCATCACAAAAGAGAGAAATCTGTTGATTGGACAAATGCTGCAGGAAAAAAACAAAGGAATGAGTACGCAGGAACCAACAAAAAAAGAGAAAAAAGAATATCATTGCGACACTTTGGAACAATACTAAGAGTTAAAAAGATTTTCAAATAAAAATAATATCATGAAAGTTAAACACACCTATATATTACTGTTGGTCTTTTGTATCACGATACAAAGCAAAGCACAGCAAATTCCAGGACCAAAACAAACAAAGTCCATTTTGATATTAAACGCTACAGCGCATTTAGGAAATGGAAAAATCATAGAGAACAGCGCCATAGGATTTAAGGATGGTAAACTTACACTGGTAACTGATGCTTCTACTATCAGACTCGCAGATAATGCTTATGACAGTACAATCGATGCTACAGGAAAACATGTCTATCCCGGGTTTATTGCTCCTAATTCTACTTTAGGGTTAGTAGAAATTGATGCCGTAAAATCGTCTGATGATCAGGAGGAAATCGGAAGCATCAATCCAAACGTTAGAAGTATTATTGCTTATAATTCCACTTCAAAGGTTACGGAGACTGTTCGTCCAAACGGAATTTTGATTGCTCAGATTGTGCCTCGTGGCGGAAGAATTTCAGGAACATCCTCAATTGTTCAGCTCGATGCCTGGACTTGGGAAGATGCCATCATTAAAGAAAATGATGGAATGCATTTAAATTTCCCTTCTGGATTTAGAAGAACCGGAAATTGGTTTGAACCTGGAATAATCGAACCAAACAAGGATTATGCGACACAGGTAAATGAAATAAATACTTTTTTTACCAATTCTAAAGCCTATCTGGGAGACACTTCAAAAGAACGAAACTTGATTTTCGAATCAACAAAAGGACTTTTTGATGGCACTCAAACATTATTTATTCATGCTGATGAGGAAAAACAAATTGTCGACGCCATCCTTTCAGCACAAAATAGCGGAATAAAAAAAATAGTAATTGTTGGAGGGTTTGAAGCTTACAAAACTGCCGATTTATTACAAAAAAATAATATTGGCGTTCTTTTAAGACGTGTTCACGATATGCCAACCAGTGACGATCAGGATGTGAGAACACCATTTAAAATGGCGAAAATCCTCACCGATAAAGGAATTTTGGTTGGCTTAGAAAATAGTGGTGACAATGAACGTATGAACACACGTAATCTTCCATTTCTGGCAGGAACCTGTGCCGCATATGGGCTTGACAAAGAAAAAGCATTACAATTAATAACCCTCAATACCGCTCAGTTATTAGGTATTGACGCCTATTGCGGTTCACTTGAATTAGGAAAGGATGCAACCCTTTTTATTTCTGAAGGCGATGCGCTCGATATGAGAACCAATCAATTGACTGTTGCCTTCATTCAGGGAAGAGCGATTAGTCTTGAAACCCACCAAACGAAACTGAATAAAAAATACAAGGAAAAATATAATCAAAAATAGAAGCATAATTTCTTCTAGTAGATAACCACCAGTTGAGTCATCAATTGGTGTTTTTTTTATTAAAATCGAATGGTTTTTAGAAAAAGAGTTGGAATAAGAGTGGAATTTGAGCAAAATGCAAATTTATTTGCATGTTTTTGTATCCATTTTATGATAAAAAAATATGGAGGGAAGAATTTAGATTGACAAATCTCAAATTTTAAGTCATTTTTAACAGATACATGCAAAACAGAGGGGGTTAAATTTAAAAATTAACAAAAATTAAACATTAGACGGTATTTTTTATGGGGGTATGGAATGATTTTATATTTTTATCAAAAATTTTAAACTAAATAACTATGCGAAAAATTATTCTAAGTGTGATCCTAATCACAGTCTTGTTACTATCTATTTTTTCAATTTCATTTATTACTGAATCCAAAACATTAGGTGCACACGTTGTCGAATTGAAACTTGACACCGGTGACACAGCCTGGATGATTGTTGCAGCTGCTCTTGTACTATTGATGACTCCTGGACTTGGATTCTTCTATGGTGGAATGGTAGGCAAAAAAAATGTAATCAGTACGATGTTGCAAAGTTTTATGTCAATGGTAGTTGTTACTGTTCTTTGGGTAGTAGTGGCTTTTGGACTATGCTTTGGACCATCTATAGGAGGTTTTATTGGTGATCCAACACAAAATCTCTTTTTTCAGGGAGTAAATTCTACTACAGCATGGGAACTGGCGCCAACAATACCATTCCTTTTATTTGCTTTCTTTCAGGCAAAATTTGCTGTCATTACTCCGGCATTAATAACAGGAGCTTTCGCAGAACGCGTACGTTTTTGGGCTTATTTATTATTCATGGTTTTATTTATCATATTGATATACGCACCATTATGTCACATGACCTGGCATCCTGATGGATTATTCTTCGGATGGGGAGTTTTAGATTTCGCAGGAGGAACAGTAGTACACATGAGTGCTGGTTGGGCTGCATTGGCAGGAGCTATGTTCTTAGGAAAAAGAAAAGTACAAAAAGTGAATCCGGCAAGAATTACTTATGTATTATTAGGAACAGGTTTATTATGGTTTGGATGGTTTGGTTTCAATGCAGGTTCAGCTGTTGGAGCTGGTAGCTTAGCTGCACATGCCTTAGGAACTACTACAATTGCTGCGGCTTCTGCTGCAATGGCATGGGTTTTCCTTGACAAAATTTTAGGCCACAAATTATCTGCTATGGGTGCTTGTATTGGTGCTGTTGTAGGATTGGTAGCCATTACTCCTGCTGCAGGTTTTGTATCTATCCCTCATGCATTGGCAATTGGTATCATCGCTGCTGTAATCAGTAACCTTGTTGTGAGCAAATTTCCTAAAGGAAAAATTGACGATGCTCTTGATGTATTTGCTTGTCACGGAGTTGGAGGAATGGTTGGAATGTTATTAACAGGAGTTTTTGCTTCTAATACCGTAAACTCAGTTGTAGGTGATAACCAAGGATTAATTTTTGGAGATGCTACTTTATTCTTAACACAATTAAAAGCGTTGGTATTGGTCTCAATCTTTGCTTTTCTTGGGTCTTATGCCTTATTCTTTATTGTAAACAAAATTACACCTTTACGTGTAAGTGAAGAAAAAGAAGAATTAGGATTAGATATCTCTCAACACGGAGAATACCTATAATCAAATAATCTATAAATAAAAAAGCACTCTGGAACAAGATTCAGAGTGCTTTTTGTTTTTGAATTAATATCAACATGTATGTAAATTTATTAGAAGCAGTACCTTTCGTTTCTTTCAGGCCCCTATTCCCGCTTTCGGCTTTATCTTGTTCCGTAAACTACACAAGGATACCACCTCAAACGTAGTTCACTGAACTCCTATGAAAATAAATTTGAAGTGAAGTAATCGGGGCTAGATTACAGGTGTATTCTTTTCAAGCCCTTATCGAATTAAAAATAATAGAAAATTCACTATTTGAAATTTGAAATCCCGGTATTCAGCCAATTTAAATATTCTTCAACACCCACATAACTAATCGTCGGAATTGTAGTATTTAAATTATTTCCTTCCAAATCCGTCAAAACATACAAAGGTTGTGTATTGGTTTTATACTTTGATATCATAAACTCTGTCCACTTATCTCCTATTGTTTCAATTTTGTCTCCTGATGCCGTTACAAATTGCTTATCCACCGGCAATTCACGTTTATCATCAACGTAAAGAGATATTAAGACCACATCATTTTTCAAAATCGGCAATACTTTAGAATCAGACCAGACATTGTTTTCCATTTTTCTGCAATTGACACAGGCATGTCCCGTAAAATCAAGCATAATAGGCTTATTCACTGACTTTGCATACGCTAATCCATTTTCATAATCATCAAAAATTACAATACCATGAACACCAATTTTTGCTCCTTTAGGCAAATCTTTTGAAGACACAGCATTCGAACTTCCAATACCATACGGACTCTCACTATACTGCTGAGGCGGCGGAAAAGCACTGATCAATTTTAAAGGTGCTCCCCAAAGTCCTGGAATCAGATAAACCGTAAAAGCTAACGTTATTAATCCTAAATACAATCTTCCCACGGATATATGCGACAAAGGACTATCATGCGGCAGAGTAATTTTTCCGAACAAATAAAGAGCCAAAGCACCAAAAATAGCAATCCAGATCACAAGAAATACTTCTCTTTCCAATAAATGCAATTGTAAAACCAGGTCAGCATTTGATAAAAATTTAAAAGCCAAGGCCAATTCCAGAAATCCTAGAACCACTTTTACCGTATTCAGCCATCCGCCGGATTTAGGCAATGAATTCAACCAGCCCGGAAACATGGCGAACAGCATAAAGGGTAAAGCCAATGCCAATGAAAATCCGAACATACCCACAACAGGGGCGATACCGCCATTGGAAGCCGCTTCAACCAACAACGTTCCTACGATTGGTCCCGTACAGGAAAAAGAAACGATGGCCAAAGCCAAAGCCATAAACAAGATACCCAATAATCCACCTCTGTCTGCCTGCTGATCAACTTTATTTGCCCACGAATTTGGCAGCATTATTTCAAAAGCTCCTAAAAACGAAGTGGCAAAAACAACTAATAGGACAAAAAAGATGATATTAAACCAGACATTTGTAGACAAGGCGTTTAGTGCATCAGCACCAAAAATCCAGGTTACAAGCCAGCCTAAAGCCACATAAATTACAATAATTGAAATTCCGTAAATGATAGCATTTCTAATTCCGGCTGCTTTTGTTTTACTTTGTTTAGTAAAAAAACTCACTGTCATTGGAATCATTGGAAAAACACAAGGCGTCAGCAAAGCGGCAAAGCCTGATAAAAATGCAATAAGGAATATAGACCAGAGACTTCTTGCAGGTTTTGAAACAGGCACCTCTGCTTTAGAGGAATTTGTGATATCCTCAGTTTTTACTGGTTCTTTTTTAGCTGTTTCTCCTGTTGTTTTTAAAGTATCTATAGCAATTCCAACAACTTTTGTTTCGTCTAATTTTGCTTCAGTTATTGTTGGAGTTGCAGCATTCACTTTTAAAACGGAAGGAACTGCAAGAGAGAATTTTTTATTTGAATTGATACAAACTTCTTTACAAACCTGAAAATCAAATTCGACATCAACTGTTTTTAAACCAGGATTTATTAACGCTATTTCTTGTTCAATATGTGCTTTACCTTCAAAGAAAGTTTCATTAACACCAAAAATATCATTAAAAGCCGTTCTGGTTTTTCCTTCTTTGGCTTTTCCAACCAAATTATAATTTCCTTTTTGATTTTTAAAAGCTATTTCTAACGGAAGAGGTCCTCCGTCAGGAGTAAACTGGGAATAAACATGCCAGTCTTTTTCAATAACCCCGTCAAAAATCAAAATGAAATTAGTATCTGATTTTTTTTCAATTTTAGCCGTCCATTTTACCGGCTCCAAAATCTGGGCATTAACTTTTACAAAAGCTACGCTAAAAAACAATAAAAATACAATGGCAGTATTCCAAAAATTTTTAAATGTTACCGTTGGATAAAAGGAGTTTGAATTCATTCTTGTATTTCTATTTTAAGTATTTTTTTTGAGGTGTCTGTAATCTTAAACCGGTCGTCCTGCCTGATACCTGTTACCCAGACAATCTGGTCATCAGAACATAAAATCCACATATTCTCTTTTTCAATGAGTGATAACTTCTCATCTTTAAAAAGCTTGCTGACTTTTTTCGATTTCCCTTCCATTCCAAAGGGATAAAAAGAATCTCCTTCTTTCCATTTACGTAAAAGCAATGGAAAACGGATTTTTTCTGCGTCCACAAAGATAGTTCTATTTGAATTTATTGTGATCTCCTCTACGACAGAAAGCTTTAATTTTAAGGGAAAATTAACTTCTGTACTATTTTCCTCAATTACATATTCTTCATATGAATCAGAATCTGAAATCGGACTTAAAATTAAGGTTGTCCTGTTTTTTAACAATCGGTATTCACTAGACAAAATCTGTTTTCCGGATTGTGAATCTGTCAAATCATAAATATCTTTCCATGCCAGAAAACCGAATTCTTTCAGCCATTGATACAAATACGATTTGTAATTCGGTAATCTTTTTAGCTGGGCTAAATCAAAATGAATTTCATTACCTTCTTCCTTTGCAACCTGCTGATAGATCATGATTGAAGCGTCTTCAACCATTTCATTGGATTCCCGTAAATAAGATTGCGTTTTTTGAAATGAATTCAGAAAATCAGGATTTATTTGTTTTAGAACAGGAACCAGATCATGACGAATTTTATTCCGAAGGTATTTATTCGAAGCATTGCTGCTGTCTTCACGCCATTCAATATTGTTCTCTTTTGCATATTTTAGAATTTCATCTCTCGAAAAAGGCAAAAGCGGACGAATGATTTTATCATTTTCCTCCGGAATACCAATCAGACCTTCCAGACCTGTACCTCTGCTTAAATTAATGATAAAGGTTTCGAGATTGTCGTCGGCATGATGCGCAGTTAAAACATAATTAAATTGATGCGTTTCCAAAAGTTCATAAAACCAGTTATATCGTAATTCGCGCGCTGCTACCTGTGTCGAAAGCTTATAATCCTTTGCAAAAGCGTCTGTATCAAACTGAGTAGTAAAAAAAGGAATATTGTTTTGGTCACAATACTTTTGAATAAAATCCTGATCACCAAAACTTTCCATTCCGCGTAATTGAAAATTGCAATGCAAAACAGCTATTTCGTAAGGTAATTGCTGAAACAAATGCAATAAAACCATACTATCCAAACCACCGCTGACAGCAAGAAAAAGTTTTTTATTTTCCAGAAATGGAAATTTTGAAACTATATGATTCTTTAAATTTAAAAGCATTGATAAAGATTAAAATGAATATTTTTAAAAGATCAAAATTAAGCTTTTTAACGCTACAGAACGTTATAAAAAACAAAATCGAAGACCGTATTAATGTTCTTTTTGGGTTTCATTTTACAGAATGCTTTTTTGTTTTGGAAGTAGTTAAGATTTATAAAGAGAGTTGCATATTCCGTTTCATGTATTGGAAACGATCGCTATTAATTCATTTACAGAGATTGGTTTTGGGATATATCCCATAATGTTGCTGAAAGTTGCAGATTTATTCTTGTCCTCGAGAGCAATGGAAGAACTTACTATATAAATATGAATATCCTTCCTTATATCGGATTTTATTTTTTTTATCTCTTCCATAAACTCCCATCCATCCATAACAGGCATATTAATATCCAATAAGATAATATCCGGGAGAGCAGTATCGTCGTCCTCTAGTATTTTTTTTAAAGAGGTCAAGGCTTCATTCCCATTCGGGAACGTAAAATGAGAAGAAAACACACCTGATTTTTCAATTATTTTATTAATAATAGTTTGGTAAATAATATCATCATCTACAACCCAGATTACCTTATCTTTCATTTGATATAAATTTTAAATGTGGTTCCTGTATTGGGAATGCTATTGACTACTATAGTTCCGCCCATGGCATTCACTTGATTTTTTGTTATAAAAAGCCCGATTCCTCTTGCATCAGAGTTAGTACTAAAAGTTTTGTAAAGACCAAAAATTTTATCAGCATTTCGTTCTAAATCAATTCCAATTCCATTATCTGAAACTTCAATAACGTCCTTGCCATTTTCTTTATACAATTTTATGGTTATAATAGGTTTGCGTTCATGATGTTTGTAGCGAATGGCATTTGAAATTAAATTATAAAGAATACTTTCTAAATAGGCAGAATTATAGTTTATCAAAGCATCTTTCTCTACATCGGTAATAAAGGTTACCTTGTTTGTCAGTATTTGCTTCGTAAACAATTGTCTGGCTCTTTTGATGTACTTGCTCAGCTTCAATGGTTTTGTAACCAGATTGAGGTTCGTATTTATATTTACAACCTCATTAAGGTGCTTCATTGTTTCATCAAGCGAATTGGAAACCGATTTTAACAGCTGCATCATTTCTTTTTTTTCATCTTCCGATTCTGCTGTTTCTATCAAAGAAATAATAGATTCAATATTGCTGGTGTGTGATCTCAGGTTATGAGAAACGATGTAAGAGAAATTTAAAAGTCTTTTATTTTGTTCTGTGACTAATTCCAGTGAGTTGTTCAGATTTTTTTCGGCTTCTTTCATGGTGGTGATATCAATCATAATACCTCTTGAAATAACAGGTTTATCATCTTTAAGTCCATAATTTATAATATTTCTTATCCAAATCACCTTCCCTTCTTTTGTAATCATTCTGTATTCATATTCATGATTGACAAAGTTTTTGTTTTTTTGGGCGAATGACAAAGCATATTCACGATCATCAGGATGAATATGTTCTTCCCAAAGCCTGGGGTTTTCTTCATACTCTTCAACTGAAAAACCAAGGAGATTTTCTGCATGTTTACTTATAAAAGAAGATTTTTTAGTTTCTAAATCATATTCCCACAGAATGACACTAATATTATCAATAATGGACTTAAAACGAGCCTGGCTTTTTTCAATTAATGCTTCAGCGTTTTTTCTTTCGGTAACATCTTTTGTAAAAGCAATATAACTGGTCGGTTTCTCATTGCTCTCCACAAATGCTGAAACGATTATATTTACCCAAATAATTTCTCCGGTTTTCATCAGGCATTGTTTTTCTATAGAAAAATCAGTTATTATTCCTTTTTCAAGATTCTTTATATTTTTAAAAGTTTCTAAATCATTTCGATGAATCACATTATTAACGCCTAATTTCTTAATTTCTTCAAATGTATAGCCCAGCATATCGCAGAATTTCTTGTTGGCCTCCATTAAATTCCCTGAAGCAGTATCAATTATTGCAAATCCTACAGGAGCCTGATCGATAATAGTCTTAAACTTCATTTCGGTTTTTAAAAGCTTTGCCTCTTGTTCCTTTAGTAAGAATTCCAGTTCTTCGGGTTTTTTCAGGATATTGGTTGTCAATATACCAAACAATAAAGCGATGATTATTCCCAAAGCAGAAGTAAATAAAACCTGAGGATACACTAAAACGTTTTGTTTTGCTACTAAATACAGAACCCAGTCGCTGTCTGATATAGATTGGGATATATAATAACTTTTGGACAAGTCTGTTTTGGAAGGAAGAAAAAACTCTTCTTTAGAAGTAACTGGATTTTTCTTTGAAAACTGGAAATAGTAATCAGACTGTTGAATATCTTTAACTCCGGAGGCTTTTAATAACGTATTTAATTTAATAATAACTGCTGTAAATCCCCAAAATTTATTTTCATTGTATATGGGAAGCCTGCCTACAATACCAATTTCTCCTTGCCTTAATTTTAATGGCCCTGCAAAATAAATTTTCTGACTTTCAATAGATTTTTTTGCTTCCTTACTAATATCTGCAGTGCTTAAAATATTTAAATTCATCGCAGCCTCATTTCCTACCAGTGGGTAAATATATTTGATAACACCTCCCGGAACTAATTCTACGCTACTAACAATAGGATTAGACCTGATGAGCTGTTTGCTTACTGCTTCAAAATTTTGTGGAACACCACTGTTATCTAAAGTAAGAGCAAGAGAAACCGTTGTTGAATAGCAGTTTTTCAGAGATTGTTCAATATTTTGATGAGCATTGTTTAAAATGATTTTCATTTTATTACGATCTTCATCTTTTAGGATTTGATTTCGCAACACACTGAATATAAAAGTAATAGCAGCAGAAATAAAAAACACTAAAAAACCGGCAGTTCTTGGTCTCATCGCAAACCAATTTATAAATCTACCCCAATTTTCTGTATTTTTCATTTGTAATAGATTATAGATGATTTTTAAGTCATCTTATAAAATTAACAAATATTTTATTAAATAGATAAATAAAGATTTAATATTGGTACTTAAAAGAAATTTAAGAAAGTTGCTCCTGCAATTTTTTAATATCATCACGCAATTTTGCTGCTTGTAGAAAGTCTAATTCTTTTGCCGCTTTTTCCATCGATTTTCGTTTTTCGCGAATCAATTTCTCTAAATCCGGTTTTGATAAATATTGATTTTCCGGTTCTGCAGCAGCTGCCAGCGTATGCCCTAATTCATATTCGACCAACGGATTTTTAGTAAAAGCACTTTCGATTTTTTTGTTTAGCGCCTGTGGCGTTATTCCGTTTTCAGTATTGAAATTTATTTGCTTGGTTCTTCGATAAGCCGTTTCATCAATAGTTCTCTGCATACTTGCCGTAACTTTATCGGCATACAAAATTGCTTTTCCGTTTAAATTTCTGGCTGCACGACCAATGGTTTGTGTAAGCGATCTGTGATTTCGAAGAAAACCTTCTTTATCAGCATCTAAAATCGCTACTAATGAAACCTCCGGTAAATCCAGACCTTCACGAAGCAAGTTCACTCCAATCAGCACATCAAAAATTCCTTTTCGCAAATCCTGCATAATTTCGATACGTTCCAAAGTATCCACTTCGGAGTGAATGTAACGGCAGCGAACTCCTACTTTCGTTAAATATTTAGCTAATTCCTCGGCCATTCTTTTGGTCAGAGTAGTAACTAAAACTCTTTCATCCAATTCACAGCGTACCTGAATTTCTTCAATCAAATCATCAATTTGGTTCAAGCTTGGTCTGACTTCAATAACCGGATCCAATAATCCTGTCGGACGAATAACCTGTTCTACCACAACACCGTCCGTTTTTTGTAATTCGTAATCGGCTGGAGTTGCAGAAACATAAATTACCTGATTCTGCATAGCCTCAAATTCTTCAAATTTCAATGGGCGGTTATCCATTGCCGCTGGTAAACGGAAACCATATTCAACTAAGTTCTCTTTTCGGCTTCTGTCTCCGCCAAACATCGCATGCACCTGCGAAACGGTTACGTGACTTTCATCCACCACCATCAAATAATCTTTTGGAAAATAATCCAATAAACAGAACGGCCTTGTTCCGGGCTGTCTTCCGTCAAGGTAACGGGAATAATTTTCAATACCTGAGCAATATCCTAGTTCACGAATCATTTCCAAATCAAAATTGGTACGTTCTTCCAGACGTTTTGCTTCAATGTGTTTTCCTATTTCCTTAAAATAATCGACTTGCTTGACCAAATCCTGCTGGATTTCCCAAATGGCGCCTTGCAGGACATCCGGAGAAGTAACGAACATATTGGCGGGATAAATGGTCAGTTTTTTGAATTTTTCAATTACCTGTGAAGTTTTGGCATCAAAGGATTCAATCTCTTCGATTTCATCTCCAAAAAAGTGAATTCGGAAAGCATCATCAGCATAACTCGGATATACTTCTACAATATCACCTTTGATCCTGAAAGTTCCCGGATTAAAATCGGCTTCTGTTCTGGCATATAAACTTTGTACCAGACTGTGCAGTAATTTGGTTCGTGAAATTACCTGATCCCTTTCGATGGTAATTACGTTTTTCTGAAATTCAACCGGATTTCCAATACCATACAAACAGGAAACTGAAGCAACAACCAAGATATCACGTCGTCCCGAAAGTAAAGAAGATGTCGTACTCAAACGCATTTTCTCCAATTCTTCGTTTATAGACAAATCCTTTTCGATAAAAACACCCGTTACCGGCATAAAAGCTTCCGGCTGGTAATAGTCGTAGTACGAAACAAAGTATTCAACCGCATTATTAGGAAAGAACTGTTTGAATTCTGAATACAATTGTGCAGCCAAAGTCTTGTTGTGGGCCAAAACCAAAGTTGGTTTTTGAACTTCCTGAATAACATTGGCAACGGTAAATGTTTTACCTGAACCTGTCACACCCAATAACGTCTGGTACTTTTCGCCATCGACAATACCCTGTGCCAATTTTTGGATCGCTTGTGGCTGATCTCCTTTTGGACTATAATCTGAAGCTACCTGGAAATTCATTTTTGTATGAAAAATTTAGTTTTGTAAAGATACAAAGTTTGATTCCTATAAATATTGCGTAAACAAAACTTTAAGAAGTCTTTATTCCAAAAAATCAACTATGGCCTGATTGACGATTTTTGACTGGTCGATAGTCAAAAAATGGCCTGCATCCTTTATCATTTTGGTCTTGCTGTTGGGTAAAAATTCTTTTGCCCTTTCAAGGCTTTCCTCTGCATTAATGACATCCTGATCGCCAATAAGAACCAAAACAGGATTTCGTATAGACCTTAATTCGTCATTAGAAAAAGGTGTCATTTTTAACATGCTGGAATTAGAACTTGCGTATTTATTCGCCAGATAAAATTGTCTTTTATAGACTGGACTGATTTTTTCAGGATGCGTTGAAAACGTTTTTAATGTCTTTTGGAATTTCTTTTCACTCGGAAAAATCTTCAGCATCAATGCAGAGGACGTTTTTCCCATCTTATCAATAAATTTAAAGGTTTGTGCCGGGCTCAATAAAACCATTTTATCTATAGTATTGGCCTTTTGTGAAGCCAGTAAAGTGGCGATCCATCCGCCACGCGAAGCAGCTACTATACTAAAGTCCTTTAATTTGTAATAATTAAATACATCATTATAGCATTTCACTATTTCTTCTTTCGTAAGCGGTTTTGATTTTAAAGTAGATTTTCCGGGCTCCATTAAAAAATCGATAGCATAAATCCGATGATTTTTTGTTAATGCTTTGATATTCGGAAACCACATCGTTGAACTGGCATCCATCCCGTGAAGTAAAACCAAATCTTTTCCGTTTTTTGGTCCCGCAAGAATAACATGAACGGTTCCAAAACTCGTTTTTATATTTTCTTCCGTGTAAGGAACGTCCCAAAGCTTCATTGATTTGTCGTATGCCGCCAAATAAGATTCTTTCTCTTTTTTGGTTTGAAAAACATAATCTTCAAATTTTACATTTTTTGTTGAGGAACAGCTCACAAACAAACATAGCAGAAAAAATTTAAGTAGAGATTTTGTCATAACAATAGAAAATTCAATTAACAATAAAGATACATCCAAACTGATTTATGATGTATCAAGATTTTAATTTAAAGTATCAAAATTACAATTTCGAAATCTAAATTTTCCAGGATTTTTGCTGCGCTTCGCTTAAGAAAGTCCAAGCTACAATTCGGCTTGTTTTTTGCCCCTGAGCCATATCAATTGTTTTTACGGATGCTGCATTTACTTTATTTAAAGTTTTGTAGATGCTCGATAAATTTTCCCTTTTTGAAACCAAAGTTGTAAACCATAAACACTGCATGGCAAATTTGGCACTTTCGTAAATCATTTGTGTCACAAAACCAATTTCGCCGCCATCACACCATAACTCGGCATTATGACCACCGAAGTTCAAAACAGGATTTGTTTTTTTCTTTTCGTTTGGATTGAGATTAGAGACTTTACGCACCGTACTTTGGTTGGCATCTTCGGCAGAAGCATGAAAAGGCGGATTACACATGGTAAATGTAAATTTATCTTCCGGTGTAATGATGTTTTTAAAAATAAATCGGGATTCTGTTTGCTGCTGGAGACTTATGGCGTCAATTAATTTTGGATTGGCTTCTATAATGCTGCTGCAATTTTCAATCGCTTTTTCATCAATATCGGTTCCTACAAAACTCCAGTAGTAAATTGCATTTCCTAAAATCGGATAAATACAATTGGCTCCGGTTCCGATATCCAAACCTAAAACTGATGAACCATTAGGAATTACGCCTCCATTGGTTTCGCCTAATAAATCGGCGAGATAATGAATGTAATCAGCTCTTCCGGGAATAGGCGGACAAAGGTAATTTTTAGGAATATCCCAATTTTGAATATCATAATAGGTTTGCAGTAAAGCTTTATTAAGCAATTTTACTGAAACCGGATTACTGAAATCAACCGTTTCTATTCCGTGAATGTTGATAGCAACATGTGCTTTTAATTCGGGACAATTTGAAATCAGAAGTTCGAAATCATAACGGGCACGATGAAGATTTCGGGGATGCAAATTGGTTTTTTCGGAATTGTCTGTTGCTTTCATTTTGTAAATTTCCGTGCAAAGATAGTCATTCCTTTTCCGGAAAACGAACTTATGAAACCTAATGCCCTAGCCCTGATGGAAGCGGCATCCTTTTATGCCGGGGTTCGGCATAAAAGATAGAGCGTACAGCAGGAAATAGCTTCTTCAAATTTCAATATCAATGTCAAATTCAATATCAAATATCAATTTCAAGTTTAAAATCCTGAATGAAATTAATCAATGCATTCCATTAGCAACAAATCGCCGTTTTTGTGTGTTATTGTAACGATTCCGTCATTTGCTACGGAGTTGCTGCTGCCGGTTCTGTAACCCATTGTCAGTGTATCGTTTTGAAGCTGATACATTAAATTCGTGGAATCAATACCATTTACAACACCAATTGGAATAAGGGAAATTGGGGTTTTGGCTGTGTACCATTTTTCGAATTTATTAGGCAATAAAAAGATTTTGGAGTGATCATCAAGAATCACGATTTTCAGCAAATCGCGGTAACGAACTATATTGGTAAGGTTGGTAATCGTATGATCGGCACGTCTTCCAGTGGCCCAAACCACATTTACGGCGGGAATTTTTCGCTCAATTAAATAATCAAAAGCTTTTTCCAGATCGGTTTTGTTTTGGTCAGGTGTATGAACGATTTCTATAGGATATTGCGATGTCTTATAGATTTCAGGATCGAAACCATTATCGAAATCACCCAAAAGCACATCAACTTTTATATCCA
>Ga0247809_1000024_pt1 | contig 126996 bp, 125 predicted proteins | sample UWRJL104311B1_FD_180951 | JGI IMG/M metagenome (GOLD analysis project Ga0247809, IMG submission 180951) | Plant litter microbial communities from Arlington Agricultural Research Station in Wisconsin, United States - UWRJ-L104-311B-1 | ecosystem: Environmental > Terrestrial > Plant litter >... | reverse complement strand
AGCATCGCGACCCTCCCCTAGAGGCGCCCTCCTACCCCGTGCCCGGATGGCGGAATTGGTAGACGCACCAGCTTCAGGTGCTGGCGATCGCAAGGTCGTGGAGGTTCGAGTCCTCTTCCGGGCACCACACTATAAGCATTGCGCCTTATAGACGATCAAGCTGCGCACCACTATGTGCCGCGCTTGACTTGTAGGACAATGTTGCTCAGATGTTCTCTCCGCAAAGACAGCGGGGGATGGCATGGTCCAGGCATCAGGCAGTAGCGAGCGGAACGCGTTCTCGCGGTGGTTGCGGACGGGCAAGGTGCCATCGGCGCTGGGTCCTGACGGTCTCGAACTCAAATATAATCCATGGCATGATTTGGCGGACGGCCAGTTTACCTTCGCAGGCGCGGGACGCCATGATGGATCGAGCAACGGCGATACGACTAACGCCGGGAACGGTCGCACGTCCTCCCATGTCGGTCGCGCTCCAAGAATCGGGTCGCGAACTGCGGCGCACCCGAAAGCCAAAGTGCCGGAGGCGAGACCGCTAGCGGGAGTTGGCCAGAGATCATTAGAGCACGGGTCGGTCGGAATACCGCCCGCGCGCGCTCCGGTAACGCCGCCAAGTAGTCAGTCGAGCCCTGTTGCCGAATTCGTCGGTGGAGTCGGTCAGGGGCTTTATGATGTCAGCGCGGGAACGGTGACTGGCGTCCGTGCTGCGCTGACGACAAATCCGGTCACCACCGTTCGCAACGCCGGCCGCGGGATAGCAGGCATGATCGACACTGCGATCGCTGCCGAAGATACGCCAGCTCGTGTCCAGCTTACGCGCGCGGCAGCCGCGGTCGACAACGCCTCGGCCCGCGAGATCGGTCGCGCCACGGGATCGGTCGCTGGAAACAATGCGCTGGCGGTCGCACCTGGGGCGGTGCTCTCCAAGGTTTCGGCGATGCGCAGCCTGCGCATGGCGAGGCCCCGCACGATCTACGATCCGCCACAGATTGGCTGGGTGAAGGAGACTGTCACGTCCGACAAACCTTGGAAAACGTATAACGATACTGCGGTTGGCTCGCGCCCCGGTCAAGCGCCGACGTTGATACGAACGATGCCGGACAGCTCAAAGCGACCCGTAAAGTTCGACGGGATCCAGGGCGATTACGTGATCGACCGGAAATGGAAAATAGTCACCGCACCACGTGCACGGTCCCAGATTTTGCGACAATCGGAAGTCTTGGCACAACATCGCCTTATTGGAGTATGGGAAGTTCCTACTCCTGTGCAGAAGATTAAGGCACTTAAGCTCCTAAAGAGGATGAACGTCACCAACATAAAGGTAAGGGTCGTCAAACCATGATAGTTACCCAGATCGCACACATCATTGCGGACTATGTCGTTTTTCTTGAGCTGACCGAGGAAGAAGAGCTAAACCTGGATACGGCCGTCACGATGATGGAAGCGCTAGCGGACCAGCTCGAAAATTTAGATAAGGATTTTCTACGCGAACTGATCGACGCCTTCGCCGCAATCGCCGAGGAATATAGCGACGAGGCGCAGCGGGTGGTGCGGGATATAGCGCACAACTTTTATCTCGAAGAGGCGCTCGCAGCCGACGATCCGGTGAGACTGGCTCAGTTGGAAGCGCTGCGCGACGCAAGAGAATGAACGCGAGGATATTAGCGCCCAAGCATGTGAAAGTAACGACGTCGAACAGTCGATATCGCCGTATTGATAACGCTGACTGAGAGCGTTTCAACCAATATGCGCCTGGCTTTGGCCTCAGTGGGCAAATTTTCAGCGCTAAGGCGGCGTGGAGCATCGCGACTGCGTCTTGCATCGTGACCGGCGGATTCATGTCCCGAGGCGAATTTGAACAAGCGGCTTCCGTGTCGCCTTACTCGACCGAGTGCAAAACGGCGCTTACCCGACCGAGCAGCCGGTTGACGCCCACAGAGGTAATGAAGCGCCAAGGTGCTCGTTGAACTCGTCGTTTGTTTTGGGGTTGCCTCGACCGCTCAGGCGGGAAGCGCTGGATGCCCCGTGAGGATTCGAACCTCAATAGGCGGTATCAGAAACCGCAGTCTTACCATTAGACGACGGGGCATCAGCGAGGGCGGGCTCTACGGGTGGCCGCCGAGGCTGTCAACGCCAAGATGATGCCGACCCGCCAGTTCGCTTGCGTAATCGCGCCGCCGCGCTACATTCGTCTCCAAGCACCGGGCGGGTATTTTCCCGCGGCGGCAGACATAGATAGCGAGTTTACGGCGATGGGGGATGTTTCCGCCCGAATGCCGTTCCGGCAGGGTAGTCCTGCCCGTCCGGCGGCGACCCGGCCCTCTCGTGGGCGGTGGGCCGATGCGCAGGCGTTTGCCGCGCTGGATCTTGGCACCAACAATTGCAGATTGCTGATCGCACGGCCGCAGGCTGGCGGCTTCGCGGTGATCGATGCGTTCTCGCGAATCGTCCGGCTGGGCGAGGGATTGGCTTCGACCGGCAAGCTGAGCGATGCGGCGATCGAGCGGACGATCGCTGCCTTGCGCGTATGTTCGGACAAGCTCCAGCGGCGCAACGTCACGTTGGCGCGATCGGTCGCGACGGAGGCATGTCGGCAGGCGTCGAACGGGCCTGCGTTCATCGCGCGCGCGCTCGCCGAGACGGGCATCCATCTCGACATCATTTCCGCCGAGGAAGAGGCGCGGCTGGCGGTGCTCGGCTGCCATGCACTGATCGAGCCGGGGGAGGATCCCGCGCTCGTGTTCGATATCGGCGGCGGCTCGACCGAGCTCGTGCTGGTCGATACCTCGACGCCGATCCCGACCGTGCTCGACTGGCATTCGGCGCCGTGGGGCGTGGTGTCGCTGACCGAGCATGCCGGTGGCGGTGAGGGCGAAGGCGGCCGCCGTGCCGCGTATGCGAAGATGCGTCAGGTCGTTGCCGACAGTTTCGCGGGGTTCGCTAGCCGCCTACCCCGGCATATCGAGCGGCCGCGTTTGCTCGGCACCAGCGGCACGGTGACGACGCTCGGCAGCGTGCATCTCGGGCTCAGCCATTACGACCGCTCGGTGGTCGATGGGCTGATCGTGCCCGCCTCGGCGATGCGCAAGATCAGCGCCGACCTTTCCCATATGTCGATCACGGAGCGCGCCAAGCTGCCGTGCATCGGCAACGAGCGCGCCGACCTGGTGGTCGCGGGCTGTGCCATTCTGGAGACGATCATGGATTTGTGGCCCGCCGAACGGCTCGGCATCGCCGACCGCGGTATTCGCGAAGGTATCCTGCGCGGACTGATGGGTTCGCCGAAGCCCGGCAAAGCCACCGGAGCGGTGGCATGAGCCGCGGTGGTTCCGGCGGGCATGTTCGCGTGCTTACCGCGCGGAAGCGGACCGCGCAGTCGACGCGTTGGCTCGAGCGGCAGCTGAACGATCCGTATGTGAAGCGCGCGAAGGCGGACGGCTATCGCAGCCGAGCGGCCTACAAGCTGATCGAGCTCGACGAGCGGTTCGAGCTGATCCGCGGGTCGAAGCGCGTGGTCGATCTCGGCCTCGCGCCAGGTGGCTGGGCGCAGGTGATCCGGCGGCGGATACCCAAGGCGACGGTGGTAGGCATCGATCTGTTGCCGGTCGATCCCATCGAGGGCGTGACGATCTTCGAGATGGATTTCCTCGACGATGCGGCCCCTGGCAAGCTGATCGAGGCGCTGGGTGGCGCGCCCGACCTGGTGCTGTCGGACATGGCGGCGAATACGGTCGGGCATCCGCAGACCGACGCGCTCAGGACGATGGCGCTGGTCGAGACGGCGCTGCACTTTGCCTGCGAGGTGCTGGAGCCGGGCGGGACGTTCGTGTCGAAGGTGTTTGCCGGGGGTGCGGATTCCGAACTGGTTGCGGAGATGAAGCGGAACTTCAAGACGGTGAAGCATGCGAAACCGCCGGCGAGCCGCAAGGGTTCGGTGGAGTGGTTCGTGGTGGCGCAGGGGTTTAAGGGTCGGTCAGCGGATTAGCAGGGCTAATCCGCATCGCGGACCGACCCCGGCCAGCGTTGCGCAGCAACGACTGACGACGCGGCTTTGCCGTGGCGCCCTGCCTTCGTGGTCACAAGCAATGCGGCTGGAATGAATCATAAGCATGTTTCCCCGTGAAGGCGGGGATCTAGACTGGGCTCCCGCCTTCGCGGGAGAACAAGGAGGCGGGGTCGCACTCCTACGTGCCCTCACCCTTCCCACGGCAAGTGCCGCGGGCCCCTTCCCTCTCCCCTTCAGGGAGAGGGTTTAAACACAAATAGAAAAGCCCGCCGACCTCTTGGGTCTGCGGGCTTTTCTATTTCGCGCCGCGGCAAAGCTGCGTCGTCGGTCGGGCTATGCCCGCCGGCCGGGGTTTCGGCCAAGGCGCGGATTAGCTTTCGCTAATCCTGCTGCCTCAACCCTCGTAATCCGCACCCAAATTCTGGTTCCGCGGCGGCGCAGCAGCGGTAAGCCGCAGTGCCTCGGCCGAAGCCGCCAGGCTGCCGACGGCATCGACTTCATCGTCGTCGTCGACGCGAACCTTCTGCAGGCCCTGGATGACCTGTTCCTTGAGATGCGCCGGCTTGACGTTCTCGTCGGCGATCTCGCGTAGCGCGACGACCGGGTTCTTGTCGCGGTCGCGGTCGAGCGTCAGTTCGGCGCCGCCCGAGATCTGGCGCGCACGCTGGGCCGCGAACAACACCAGGTCGAACCGGTTGGGGATCTTGTCGACACAATCCTCGACGGTAACGCGCGCCATGCGGCTTCCTTCGTAACAACGATAGAATGAGAATGCGTCGCCTACGGGGGGTGGCCCGCAAAGTCAAGAAATGCGCCTTGGCTTGCCTCCGGTGCCCGCCATGTCCATCAGGCGGCCCATGGAAGATCCAGCAGACCAGCCGACTTTCAGCGTCGACGGCAACCAGATGACGCTGCTCGACACCGGCCCCCGCCGCCTCGACGCGGTGCTCGCGCTGATCGACGGCGCCGAGCGAACCCTGCGCATCCTCTATTACATCTACGCCGACGACGAGTCCGGAAAGCGCGTCAACGCAGCGCTCATCGCCGCTGCCAAGCGCGGCGTCGAGGTCGCGCTGATCGTCGACGGGTTCGGTAGCGACGATGCCCCAAACGCCTTTTTCGAGCCGCTCGAAGCCGCCAACGTGTCGGTGTGCCGGTTCTCCGCAAGGTTCGGCCGCCGCTACCTGCTCCGCAACCACCAGAAGCTCGCGCTTGCCGACGAGACGCGGATCATCATCGGCGGCTTCAACATCGAGGACGATTATTTCGGGACTGCCGCGGAACAGGCATGGCGCGACCTGGGATTACTGGTCGAGGGTCCGGCGGCGGGGCGGCTGGCCGGCTATTTCGATGCGCTGAAGGACTGGATCCATGAACCCAAGGGGAAGCTGCGGCGGCTGAACGCAGCGCTGTCGCACTGGAGTGAGGCCAAGGGCGCGACCCGCTGGCTGATCGGTGGACCGACGCGGAAGCTGTCGCCCTGGGCACGTGCGGTGCGCGACGACATGCGACGCGGGCGGCGGATCGACATCATCGCCGGGTATTTCACGCCTAGTCCCGCACTGCTGCGTCGGCTTGATAAGGCTGGGCGGCGGCAGGCCGAGGTCCGGGTCGTCACCGCGAGCAAATCCGACAATAACGCGACGATCGCGGCGGCGCGGTTCACCTATGCGGGGCTATTGCGGAAGGGCGTGCGGCTGTTCGAATACCAGCCGACCAAGCTGCATACGAAGCTCTACGTGATCGACGATGCGGTCCATATCGGCTCGGCGAACTTCGACATGCGCAGCCTGTTCATCAATCTCGAACTGATGCTGCGAATCGAGGATGCGGCGTTCGCAGCGCATGTCCGGGGGTATATCGATGGTGAGGTGGCGAAGTCGGTCGAGGTGACCAAGGAACTGTACCAGGCGAACACCGGTTGGGTGCAGCGATTGAAGCAACTCGGGGCGTATTTCGTGGTGGCGGTGGTCGACCCGAGCTTGTCGCGTGGGCTGAACTTCGGAATCGACGAGTAGGGGCGGGCTCGAGGGCCAGGGGCTTCTGCCCCACTCCGTCATCCTGACGAAAGTCAGGATCCAGAGCCAAACAGAACAGCGTTAGCGCCCCTGGGTCCTGACTAGGACGACACCAGCGCCGACGGCAAAGCCGCCGTCGGACGGGTCCGGCTATATTAGCCGACCCGCCGGCCGGGCCTGACGCTGCGCTTTGCGCATCGGCACGGACGTGGCCGCGCCTGCTTCAGTCCTTCCACGCCCAATACAGTTGCGCCGGCGGGACGTTCCACCACTCCATGTCGTGATCGATCGACTCGAAATGCGGGGTCAGGAAGTCCTTCACCTTGGGTGAAAACTGATAGACCAGAAACGCACCACCGGTCCGCAACACCGAATGCGTCGCGGTCGCGATCGCGGGGCCGACTCCGGGGGGCAGCGTCGAGAATGGCAGACCCGACAACACGTAGTCCGCCTTCTCGAAGCCGTGGTCGGCGACGATCGTCTCGACCTCGTCGGCCGATCCCAGAACCGCGAAGAAGCGTGGGTCGGTGATCGTGTGGCGCAGATACTGGATGAATTCGGGGTTCGTATCGATCACCACCAGCTTGGCGTCGGACGCCATCCGGTCGAGGATCGGCCGGCAGAAGGTGCCGACGCCCGGGCCGTATTCGACGAACAGCTTGCAGTTCGCCCAGTCGACCGGACCGAGCATCTTGCGGATCAGCTTGTCCGACGACGGCACGATCGACCCGACCATCACCGGGTGTTTCAGGAACCCTGAAAAGAACATCTGCCACGGGGACGGCACGCCGGCTGGTCGGCTGCGTGCACGCCGGGTGGCGGTGGTCGAACTGGGCATCGCGTTCCTTACGGTCAGGGGTCCCGCACGCTGGCGAGGCTTTGGCCCTCCCGTCGCACGAATTCCGAACGCGTTTCAAGGGCCGCAGGTTGCATCGGGCGACGAACCGAAGCGGAAGTCGTGCTGCGCCAAGTGGTTCTGGCCGCTTTGCCAAGCGTACGGCATCGCTTAAGCACGGATCATGAACGACGATCGGACAGGACAGATTGCGGTTATTTTCGTGTCGATCCGTAACGACGCGGACGCCGCCGGCTATGGCGAGGCCGCCATGGCTATGGACGCGCTAGCCGCAGCTCAGCCTGGCTATCGCGGCGTCGACAGCGCGCGCGAGGCGGGTGGCATGGGGATCACCGTCAGTTATTGGGCGGACGACGCTGCGGCGATCGCGTGGCGCGACCATCCCGAGCACACCGCGATTCGCGAGCGTGGGCGGGCAATCTGGTACGACAGCTATTCGGTCAACGTCGCGCGGATCGAGCGCGCCTATCACTGGACACGAGCATGACCGGTGCATCGACCGAAGGCCCGAAGATCGACCGCCGCTTCGCACTGATGTTCCTCGTGATGCTGACGATCGCCGCGGGAAATACCGCGCTGCAATCTGTGTTGCCCGCTCTCGGGCGGTCACTCGGGGTTGCCGATAGCGCGGTCGCGGCGGCGTTCTCGGTCTCGGCGTTGCTGTGGGTGATCGCCGCGCCGTTCTGGGCGAACCGGTCGGACATGCACGGCCGGCGCGCGATGATCCTGCTCGGCGTCGGCGGGTTCAGCGTGTCGCTGACCTTGTGCGGCGTGTTCCTGCTCGCCGGGATCAACGCCTGGATCGGCGGAACGACTGCGTTCCTGTGCTTCATCGGCGGCCGGCTCATCTACGGCACGTTCGGCGCGGCCGCGCCGCCGGCCGTACAGGCGCTCGTCGCCGGCGAGACAACGCGGGAAGAGCGGACCAAGGCGCTGACATTGCTCGCTTCCGCGTTCGGGCTCGGCACCATCCTGGGGCCGGCGATCGCGCCGTACCTGATCCTCGGCTCAATCGGCGGAGTCGAGATCGGCCTCGCGGGCCCCGCGTTCCTGTTCGCGGTGTTCGGGGTGGCGGTGTGGATCACGGTGCGGCGGATGCTGCCCGACGACAAGATCGTCGCCCCGCACGAGACGCACGGCGCGAGTTCGGCCTACCCCTCGATCGGCGGTGCGCCGACCGGCGCCTCGGTCGCCGCCGCGACCGGATCGCATGTCGAGCATGTCGGCTACACCGATCCCCGCATCCGCGCGTGGATGATCGCCGGGCTGGTGATGGGCCACGCGCAGGCGATGACGGGGCAGGCGATCGGTTTTCTCGTGATCGACCGCCTCCACCTCGCCCCCGCGCTCGCGCTGGAGCCGACCGGCATCGTCCTGATGATGGGCGCGGGCGCGGCACTGCTCGCGCAATGGGGCATCATCCCGCGCCTCAACATGACCCCGCGGCAACTCGTCCTGACCGGTCTCGTACTCGCGGCCGTCGGCACAGCGCTTACCGGCATCGCCACGTCGCTCTACACGATCGCCACGGCCTATGCGCTGGCAAGCCTCGGCTTCGGCTTCACCCGACCGGGGTTCACGGCGGGCTCTTCGCTGGCGGTCGGCGCCAACGCGCAAGGCTCGGTCGCGGGCAAGGTGACGTCGATCAACGGCGCGAGCTTCGTGCTAGGGCCATCGATCGGTGTCGGCCTGTACGAAGCGCAGCACTCGCTACCGTATCTCGTCGCGGGCGCGGCGTGCGTCGTGATGATCGGCTATGCGTATGTCGCGCTGAAGGATGCAAAATAAAGGTTGGAGGTTTGGCCGGAAATGCTCGCCGTCCTGCTTGGATCATTTTGGAAAGGGACATTCCGAGGGTTGCGGACCAGTATAATATTCGACCAGTTTCGACCGAGTTAGCAACGCTCGGCTGCGTACGGTATGCTAGACCAGCGACGACACAAATACTGCGTTCGATCGAAAGGTTGAAACTTGTTTTTCAGGTCGCCTCATAAAACTTTGATCGTCGCTGGCGCGATATTGTTTCTGCTGGGTCTTCTCCAAGGCGCCGTCGTACAGATGCTTCTCAATTCCAGGATGGCGCTGTCTGCGCATCTGACTGCGGTGCAGGGCGGTACCGCGCTCATGGTCGTGGGTGTAGTCTGGCCTGCCGTTTCATTGAGCGAGACGCTGCAGAGCACCGCCCGGTGGGCTATCATCCTGGGATTATATGCGCTCTGGGTCGGGCTGACACTGTCGGCCACGACGGGTGCCAGCGACGCGCTGCCTATAGCCGGCGCAGGCTATAAAGCCGGTCGGGTAGTCGAAATGGCCGTCTCGGCGATCGTTCTCGGCTCAAGCGTTATCATGACGTCAGGCTGGCCGCTGTTCGTAGCAGGCCTGATCCACAACCGATGGGCTGGAGTCACATCCGAACAGCGATTCCTGCCAAGGTAGCGGAATGCGTCCGCATTTATCCCGGTTCCCGAGCCGCAACTGTGCAAGTATCCCCCCTCTCCCGGACGGGAAAGGGGGGCCAGAAGATCAGTCGTCCGCCTTGCTGGGGAACGCGAAGCCCAGGGGCTGGATGGCCGTCGCGTCCTGCTTCAGGCGGGCGGCCATCTGTTCGTATTCGCGTTCCGTCTCCGGGGTTACGCTGGGGCGCGACTCCTTCAGCGCGCCTTCGAAGTCGACCATCTTCACGTCGGTCGAGTCGATCGAGCGGCGCAACGCCACCAGGCCGGCGCGGCGGACGACATCCTCGAGGTCTGCACCTGAGAAACGGTCGGTGCGGTCCGCGAGGCGATCGAGATCGACGTCGGACGCGAGCGGCATCTTCTCGGTCTGGATGCCGAGGATGCGGCGGCGGCCGGCCTTGTCGGGTACGCCGACATAGACGAGTTCGTCGAACCGGCCGGGACGCAGCAACGCCGGGTCGATCAGGTTGGGCCGATTGGTCGCGCCGATAACGACGACCGACTGCAACTCTTCCAGCCCGTCCATCTCGGCCAAGATCGTGTTGACGACGCGTTCGGTCACCTGCGGCTCGCCCGCGCCAGAACCGCGCGCAGGCACAAGCGAATCGAGTTCGTCGATGAAGATCACGCACGGCGCGACCTGACGCGCGCGCTGGAACAGGCGGGCGATCTGCTGCTCGCTTTCACCATACCATTTGCTCAGCAGGTCGGACGATTTCGTAGCGATGAAGTTTGCCTCCGCCTCACGCGCGACCGCCTTTGCCAGCAACGTCTTGCCGGTGCCGGGGGGGCCGTAGAGCAGGAAGCCCTTGGCCGGTCGGATACCGAGACGGCGGAACGCGTCGGGGTTCTTGAGCGGAAGCTCGACGCCTTCCTTCAGCCGCATCTGCGCGTCATCAAGCCCGCCGACATCGGCCCAGCGCACGGTCGGCGCCTGGACCATGACTTCGCGCATCGCCGATGGCTGGACCCGCTTGAGCGCCCCCAGGAAATCCTCGCGCGTAACCGACAGTTCGTCGAGCACTTCGGGCGGGATCGTCCGCTCCTCAAGGTTGAGCTTCGGCATGATCCTGCGGACCGCCTCGATCGCGGCCTCGCGGGTCAGTGCGGCGAGATCGGCACCGACGAAGCCGTAGGTGGTGCGAGACAGCTCGTCGAGATCCACCCGGTCGCCAAGCGGCATGCCGCGCGTGTGGATGCCGAGGATCTCGCGACGGCCGCGCTCGTCCGGCACGCCGACAACGATCTCGCGGTCGAACCTGCCCGGACGACGCAGCGCTTCATCGATCGCCTCGGGACGGTTGGTGGCCGCGATCACGACGAGGTTCGCACGCGATTCGATGCCGTCCATCAATGTCAGCAGCTGCGCGACAAGACGCTTCTCCGCCTCGCCCGACACCTGGCCGCGCTTCGGTGCGATCGAATCGATCTCGTCGATGAACACGATCGACGGCGCTGCCTTCGCGGCTTCCTCGAACACTTCGCGTAGGCGTGATTCGGATTCACCATAGGCGGAGCCCATGATCTCCGGACCGTTGATCAGGAAGAACTGCGCATCCGATTCGTTGGCGACGGCGCGCGCGAGCCGCGTCTTGCCGGTGCCGGGAGGGCCATGCAGCAAAACGCCCTTGGGTGGATCGACGCCGAGACGCTGGAACAGTTCGGGATAGCGAAGCGGCAGCTCGACCATCTCGCGCAACTGGTCGATCGTCTGCGCCATGCCACCGATGTCGTCGTAGGTGACGTCGGCGCGGCGTGCGGCCTGTGGCTCCTCGTATTCGGAGCGGAGTTCGATCTCGGTATTCTCGTCGATATGCACCACGCCCTTGGGACTGGCGGCGATCACCGCGAGGCGGATCTCTTGGAGCGCGTACGCCGGCGCATTCATGAACTGCTGGACGCCCGGCGGCATGTTGCCGACGCGCTGATGCCCAGCGGTCGCGACGATATCGCCCTGGCAGATCGGCCGGCCGAGGAAGGTGCGCTTGAGTGCGTTGGTCGAACCCTGGAGGCGGAGATTCTGTTGCGCCGGCGCGAAGACGACGCGCGTCGCGGGCTTCGACTCGGCTTTCCGCACTTCGACGAAATCACCCGAGCCGACGCCTGCATTGGCGCGCTGGAGACCGTCGAGGCGGAGGATGTCGAGACCCTCGTCTTCCGGATAGGGCCCGACGGCGCGCGCGGGCGTGTTCTGCTTGCCGAGAATCTCGATGACGTCGCCCTCGCCGATGCCGAGCGTTGCCATCAGCGCGCGCGGAAGGTGCGCCAGACCGCGGCCGCTGTCTTCGGGACGCGCGTTGGCGACCTGGATTTTGCGCGTGGGGATTTCGCTATCGGCCATGTCGACTCCATTCGATCTCGTAGCGTCCGAGATAGGGGGCCGGTTCCAGCCTTGTCAGGGGTTGAAAACACAAAAAAAGGGCCGGCCAATGAAGGCCAGCCCATGAAAGTTTTTAGGAGAGGATGCCTGAAAGGCGAGGTCTTTTTGCGGCGAGACGGTTCGTGTTGCAAGTGCGAAGGGATCAGCTACGATTGCGCTAACTGCAATCGCATGCATGAATGCGTCCAGCAGTCGTTGTCACACTCGTCGAGTCGAAAGAGGAATCATGCGCAGGCTGCCGCCACTGGGGGCTATCGAGGCGTTCGTGCAGGTCGCGCGACTGGGGTCGATCAAGGCCGCCGCCGAGGATCTCGCGCTGTCCGCACCTGCGTTAAGCCGTCGCGTCCAGAGTCTCGAGCGCTTCATCGCCAAACCGCTGTTCGCGCGGCGGCATCAGGCGATGGTGCTGAATGCGGATGGGGAGCGGTTGCTCGCGCAGATCGCACCGGTGCTCGATTCGCTGTCGGACGCGGTCGAATCGCTGACCAGCACGACTGAGGTGCTGCGGCTGCGTCTCGGGATCCTGCCGCTCTATGCCTCACAGAAACTGTTTCCACGTCTGGGCGAGCTTAGGACGTCGCACCCGGAGCTGCATCTCGATATCGATACTGCGGCGCATCTGGTGTCGCGGCTTGGCGATGGACTGGACGCGGTGATCGCCCTGTCGCGCGAGATCGATCCGGCGTTCTACGCGCGGCGGCTCGATCGGAACTCGGTATACGTTATCGGTGCGCGGAGCCTGCTGGAACGCGCGGATCCGGTCACGCGGCCCGAACAGCTCTCGACGCTGACCGCGCTGGTGCACCGCGACATGACGGATACGTTCACCGCGTGGCGGACGGCGGCGGGACTCGACGATATCGAGCCGCTGGCGATCGATCATTTCGATTCGGGGGCGCTGATGCTGGAGGCTGCCGCGCAGGGGCTCGGCGTCGCGTTCATGCATGCGAGCCATTTCGAGGATGCGAACGATCCGCGACTGGTACGGTTGTTCGATATCGAGGTGGAGAGCCCGTACAGCTACTGGTTCGTATGCCGCCCGCGGGCATTGCAGACCAAGCCGGTGAAGCTGTTCCACGACTGGCTGATACGGACGGTGGCGGAGGTCTGACCGCTACTCCCCTCCCGCTGACGGGAGGGGGTCGGGGGAGGGGCGTGCCTCACTGACCGGACGTCAGTACGTACGTCGCGCCCTCCCCTAGCCCCTCCCGCAAGCGGGAGGGGAATTGAGGTTACGCAGCGCGTGCCTTGACGATCTTGCCCGGCGAACGCGGGGGCTCGCCCTTCGGCAGCGCGTCGATCAAGTCCATGCCGTCGGTGACTTCGCCCCAGACGGTATACTGCTTGTCGAGGAAGCGTGCGTCGTCGAACACGATGAAGAACTGCGAGTTCGCCGTGTCGGGCTGGTTGGTGCGTGCCATCGAGCACACGCCGCGGACATGCGGCTCGGCCGAGAATTCCGCCTTGAGGTTGGGCTTGCTCGACCCACCGGTGCCGTCGCCGCGACCACCGTCACCGCCCTGCGCCATGAAGCCCGGGATCACGCGGTGGAAGGGTACGCCGTCGTAGAAGCCTTCGTTCGCCAGCTCGGCGATCCGCTCGACATGCTTGGGCGCGAGATCGGGGCGGAACTTGATCGTGACGTCGCCGCCGTCGAGGGTCAGCGTAAGCGTTTCGGGGGTGTCAGCCATTCATGTTCTCCTGAATTGATGCGCGGCAGATAGGGAGCCGCACTCCGACTGGCAAATGCACGCGCGCCGCGTTAGGGCCCAACCGCGCATCTTTTAAGGGAGGCAGCCATGAGCGAACTCGAGCTTCCCGAGGTCGAAACCGACACCCAGCCCGAAAACCAGCTCGATCGCGACGACCATCTGCGGCCGGAATTCGTGCGGGCGGTGCTCGATGCGGTCGAGGACGGCGACGACGAGGCGGCGCGTACGCTGGTCGAGCCGCTACACCCGGCCGACATCGCCGATCTGTTCGAGCTGACCCCGCAACAGGATCGCGCGGCGCTGGCCCGTGCGGTCACCGACCTGCTCGACGGCGACGTGTTCGCGGAGATGAACGATTACGTCCGCGAGGACCTGATCGACGCGCTCGAGCCGCACCAGGTCGCCGATCTCGCGTCCGAACTCGATACCGACGATGCCGTCGCGATCATCGAGGACATGGACGAGGACGAGCAGCGCGCGGTATTGCGCGCGCTCGACCCGGACGATCGCGCGGCGATCGAGGAGGCGCTGAGCTACGCCGAGGAATCCGCCGGCCGCCTGATGCAGCGCGAGCTGATCGCGGTCCCTGAGCATTGGACCGTCGGCGACGCGATCGATTATCTGCGCGGCCACGAGGAATTGACGACCGATTTCTGGGAGATCTTCGTCGTCGACCCCGCGCACAAGCCGATCGGCACGTGCCAGCTGTCGTGGATGCTGCGCACGCCGCGCGGGATCGCGATCGCCGATGTGATGAAGCGCGAGCAGACGCTGATCCCGGTCGACATGGACCAGGAGGAGGTCGCGCTGCGCTTCCAGAAATACGCGCTCATCTCGGCGGCAGTCGTGGATCATGGCGGCCGACTGGTCGGGATGATCACGGTCGATGATATCGTTCACATCATTTCGGAAGAAGCGGGCGAGGATACGCTGCGTCTCGCGGGTGCAGGCGACGGCGACATCAACGAGCCGATCCGGCTGACGGTGCGGACGCGGTTCACGTGGCTGGTGGTCAATCTCGGCACCGCGATGGTCGCGTCGTCGGTCGTGGGGCTGTTCCAGGGGACGATCGCGAGCTTCGCGCTGCTCGCGGTGCTGATGCCGATCGTGTCGGGAATGGGCGGCAATGCCGGCACGCAGACGCTCGCCGTGGTGGTCCGCGCACTGGCGACCAACCAGCTGACGAGTTCGAACACCGCGCGGATGATCGGCCGCGAGTTCCGCATCGCGGCGGCGAATGGCGTCATGCTGGGCGCGCTGATCGGACTCGGGACGTATCTGATCTTCCACAACCAGAATCTGTCGATCGTGATCGCGGCGGCGATGCTGACCAACAACATCGTCGCGGGCTTAAGCGGCGTGCTGGTGCCGGTGACGCTGGACAAGTTCCGGATCGACCCTGCGGTGTCGTCGGCGGTGTTCGTGACGACGATGACCGACACGATGGGATTCTTCTCGTTCCTCGGGCTCGCGTCTTTGTGGGGTCTGCACGGTTGATCGTCCGGTATTAACGCCCATTTCCAACGCTATGCCGCTCCACCTCACCAAAGTCGCGTTCGGCGCGGAAAGCGTCGACCACCTCGCCGAGCGGCTCCGGTTGCGCGGCGAGGAGGGGCCGGTGTTCCTCACCACGCGCTACCTGCCCAAGCGGCATGAGGAGGTCGCTGGTCAGGGTTCGATGTTCTGGATCCTGAAGCACCAGTTGATTGCCCGCTCGCCGATCCTCGGATTTGGCGAGGCCGAGGAGGGTCGCGTTGCGATCCACATCGACCCGAAACTGGTGCTGGTGCAGGCGCGGCCAAAGCGCGCGCATCAGGGGTGGCGGTATCTGGAAGGGGCGGATGCGCCGCTCGATCTGGGTGGCGATGCGACCGGGTTAGACGTGATGCCACCGGCGCTCATGACGAAGCTCGCGGAATTGGCGCTCATTTAAAGGGTGGGGCCCAGAACTCGTCGAGGTTCATCCCACCCGACGATAAACTCCACCGTCATCCCCGCTCAGGCGGGGATCCATATCCTCAGAGGATAGCGATCTCAGTGTGAGGTCAGCCAGTATGGGTTCCCGCCGCCGCGGGAATGACGACACACGTTCGGAAGGTATGAAGGCCGATACGGATAGGGTAACTGGCTCGATCCCGATGCGGATATCGCCCGGGAGTGGTCGGTGTGGATGGGGCAGCAGCACACCATCGTGTTCTACGGAGCAGAGTCTCCCGCCCCCAGCTTTCCACACACTACCGGCCCACCGGCCGCTGCATCGACGCGGCATTTCGCGTTGCCGGTGATCGTGACCGTTCCCAGCCCGCTGTTGGTCACCTGCGCGGTATAGCGCGCGGCCGCCTTCGTCTCACCTACCCCGTCGAGGTGGACGGTCAGGTCATTGACCGCCAGCCCCGATGCGTCGATCGCGCCTGGCCCGCTCGTCACGAGGCGCGCGCGCGCCGCGCGGCCGGCGAGCGTCATCTGGCCGGTGCCGATCAGCGTCGCGTTCAGCTGATCGGTATCGGCCGCCGCGAGTGCCAAGCTCCCGTTCCCGCTGACCGTCACGTCGACGCGCATCCCGCGCATCTTCGTGATCGTCAGCCGCCCGCCGGCCGCGACGCTGGCCGAGGTCAGCCCGGGTGTCGAGAGCGTCACGACGGTCGGCCCCGCCCCGCCGCCGCCACGCGTCTGCTCGCCCCAGCCGCCGGTGCCCTTGCGCACCGACAGCGTGGTACCATCAACCCGGACGGCCACATCGTCCCCCCTGCCCGGGCCGGTGATGGTCGCACGCGGCGAGCCTATCGTGACGCGGACCTCGAACGGCCCCTCGACCTGCACGCGATCGAAGCTGCCGACCGAGACCGTCCGGCTCGTCGCGGAAGACTGGGCGAATGCCGGCGAGGACAGGATCAGCGACGCGGCGAGCAGATATCTCATGCCCGCGAACGTCGCCGGTTCCGTACCATCGCGCAAGTCCGGCGGCGGCTTACCGCCCGCAGCGGACCCGCCCCGAGCCCATCTTGGAGATCGTACAGCGGGATTTCGGTCCGAGATCGACGTCACCCGAGCCCAACATGGCGACCTTGGCAGCGCCGTTCACCATCGCGCGCACGCTTCCCGAACCGGCGATCTCGACGGTCGCCGATTGCGCCTCAAACCGCGTGCCGTCGAGATCGCCCGAGCCTGCGATGTCCACCTTCAGATCGCGTGCCGTGCCGCTCGCATGCGCGGTACCCGATCCGGCGATCGTGAATTTCGCCACGTCGACCTTGATTGCGGCGATGTCGAGATTGCCCGATCCGGCGATTCCGCCCTCGAACCCACCGCCCTCGACACGGTCCACGGCCATGTTGCCCGATCCAGAGACACTCGCGTCGGTCAGCCGTGGCAGGGTGACGTACACCTTCACCTTGGCGCCCTTGCTCCAGCCTAAGCTTGCCCCGTTCTTGCGACCGATATTGAGCGTATCGCCGTCACGCTCGATGCGCAGGCGATCGAGTTGTTCGCTCGGTCCCTCGGCGCGAACCGAAAAGCCGTTACCGACGCGGACGTCGACGTCGTCCGAGCCCCGAAGGTCGATGCCGTTGAAACCGGCAACCTGGAAGGTCCGGGTGGTCCCCGAACCGGCCGCCGCAGCCCCGGAGCCTTCATTGTCGCCGTTCCAGTTGAACGAGCAGGCCGCGAGAGGAATGATCAGTCCGAGCGCAAGAAAGTTCATCGCATCCTCCTGTGTATTATTAACACAATACACCCGCTACGGGACGGCGCAATGAGAAACTTGTTGAAGGAGGAAGCAGCAGAACGAAAAAGGGCGACCCCGCAGGACCGCCCTTTCGTCTCGGCAAAGCAACCAGCAGTTACGCCGGCACCTTGTCCTTGTTGTAGATCGCGGCCGCGGCGCGGAGGATGTCGAGGATCTTCTCCTGCGCCTTAGGCTCGTCGAGTTCTTCCATCGCCGCCAGTTCGCGCGCGAGGCGGCTGGTCGCGCCTTCGAAGATCTGGCGCTCGGAATAGCTCTGCTCGGGCTGGTCGTCGGCACGGAACAGATCGCGGACCACTTCGGCGATCGACACCAGGTCGCCCGAATTGATCTTCGCTTCATATTCCTGCGCACGGCGCGACCACATGGTGCGCTTGACCTTGGGCTTGCCCTTGAGCGTGTCCATCGCCTCGCGCATCGTCTTGTCGGACGACAGCTTGCGCATGCCGACGCTTTCGGCCTTGTTGGTCGGCACGCGGAGCGTCATGCGCTCCTTCTCGAACCGGAGGACGTAGAGTTCCAGTGTCATGCCGGCGATTTCCGAGCGCTGGAGCTCGATCACACGGCCGACCCCGTGCTTGGGATAAACGACGAAATCACCGACATCGAAGGACAGTGCCTTGGCAGCCATTTGGGGCCTTTCCGGATCAGGCCTCCACGCGACGCCTCGACGAAGGACTCGTCGCTGCTGCATCGGGGGAGGGATAGGTCTGTACGTCAAGCGGATGACGTGAATCATCGCGCCCGTCGCGGACCCATCTAGCAGCTTTGCAACAAAATTACCAGCCGAACGTGGCAGGCGGCTTGCCCTTTTCAGAATTCGCCGCCTCTTCTCAGTCGCCTGCGCCGGGTTCGGGCGAGAAATACTTGTCGAACTTGCCCTCGACGCCCTTCATCGCGTCGGCGTCCGGCGGCGTCTGGTTGTCGTTGCGCGTGACGTTGGGCCATTGCGCCGAGAACGTCGTGTTCAGCTCGAGCCACTGCTCCAGCCCGCTCTCGGTGTCGGGCAGGATCGCTTCGGCGGGGCATTCGGGCTCGCACACGCCGCAATCGATGCACTCGCTGGGATTGATCACCAGCATGTTCTCGCCTTCGTAGAAGCAGTCGACCGGGCACACTTCCACGCAGTCCATGTACTTGCAGCGGATGCAGGCATCGGTGACGACGTAGGTCATTGCAGAACTCCTGGGCCGGATTCCTTTCCGGCGACGAACGCGCCAGCGACTATGCGCGCAGGTCGGTCGCGTCAATCATAGCAAGCCTTCTGCGAGACGTTATCAGGCTTTGCCGTCCCGTATCCTCCCCCGCCAGGGGGAGGTGGCTGGCGCTGGCCAGACGGAGGGGGAGGAAAGGTGAAACCGCTGTTCCGGTTCCTCCCCCTCCGTCACCTTCGGTGCCACCTCCCCCTGCCGGGGGAGGATCGAGTCTATTCCGAAGCAGGATCCCGCACCGTGTCGGCAGGCGTCCTCCCGGCGATCAGATCCTGATAGCACGCCTGAGCTTCGGGGGCGGGGCCGCGGCGCGAGGGGAGCGCTTCGACACGGATCACCCGGACCTCGTCGTTGGCGGCGAAAGTAAGGACATTCCCAACCCGCACCGGGCAATGCGCGCGATCGATCGGGCGGCCGTCGATGCGCAGATGACCCTTCTCGGCGATCGCCTGCGCTGCGCTGCGCGTTTTCGCGAGCCGCACGAACCACAGGAACCGATCGATCCGCATCGCGCCTTCAACCATGGCGGACCAGTGCGGCCAGCCCGGCAAAGGCGTTCTGCCGCGACGGATCGATCGGCGTCGGAGCCACAGCCCGCGCCGGTGGCCGACCACGCCAGACCCAGCGCGGCGTGTCCCCCGCCAGCGCCTTGAACCCGAGTTCGGCCATCAACCGCTCCAGCGACGACGCATCGACGCCGATCGAGGTCGCCAACGCAGGATCGGGCGCGAACGGCGTACGACCCTGCCGCGAGTCGTGCGCGGCACGTGCGATGCGCTCGATCAGGTCGATCCGGACCGCCTGGAGTCCGAGCGGACGGAACCCCGCCTCCAGAACCGCACCCTCGCTGCCGCGAGACAGCACGGTCGCCCCATCTCGCGGGGCGGCGATCGTCGTACCGCGAGCCGCCGCGAGGATACGCCGCCAGCGCGCCGACTCGGGCTTCAGCAGCCGCGCATCGAAGAGATCGAGCGCGCCGACCGTAATCCCGACCTTGCGCAACCGCTTGCGCTCCTCGGGATCGATGGCGTCGAGCGCCAGCCGCATCGGCAACCGTGGCAGGATCCCGCCGGCCTCCTCGATCGCGCTGGCGACCGCACGCAACGACGGCGTGGCATTCGGATCACGACTCAGTTCGGCGAGGTGGACCAGCACGGCGATCCGGCGCTTGAGCATCGCCCCGAGCCACAGCGACAGCCGCGCCTCGATCCGATCGCGCGCGGGCTTGTCGAGACAATCGAGCGACCGATCGAGGATCAGCTTCGGCCGCGCGAACGACGGCCCCGCGCCCAGCCTGGCGACCGGGTGACCCGCCCAGATGATCTGCGCCGCGTCGTCGAGCGCGATGTCGGCGTCGGGCGCATCGACCAGCGACTGCCCGCGCCGCGACCGCTCGCCGGTGAGACGCTTCTCCGCCGCCGCAAGCAGCAGCCGCTTGTCGCTCGCCCGCGCATCTGCCGCGACGGTGAAACGGAACCCGTCGAGGCGCCCTATCGGATGATCCTCGACCATGACCTCGCCCTCGGGCCCAATCACCACCGGTAACGCGCCCGCATCCGCGCCGATCTGACGCATCAACGCGGTCGTGCGCTTGTCGACGAACCGCTGCGTCAGGCTCGCATGCAGCGCATCCGACAGGCGTTCTTCGAGCGCTGCCGTCCGCGCCGCCCACAGCGTAGGCTCGGCCAGCCAGTCGGCGCGTTGCGCGATATACGCCCAGATCCGCGTCGCCGCGATCCGCCCGGCGATCACCGGCACGTCACCCGCCACCGTATCGAGCCGCGCGATTTCGTCCGCGAACCACTGATGCGGGATATGCCCCCGCCCCTCGCTGAGATGCCCGAACACCCGCGACACGAACCGCGCATGCGGATCGAGGCCGACTTTGCGGAAATCGGGCAAGCCGCATGCAGCCCACAGTCGCGCGACCATTGCCGGATGTCGCGCCCGCTCACGTACCCAGCCCTCCTCAGCTAGCCGCTTCAGCACCCCGAGGTCGAGCGCTTGCGGCGCGGCGCGCAAAACGCCAGCGGGCGGGCGCGCTTCGAGGCTCGCTATCAGCGCGTCGATACTGGAAAAATCAGGCTCGCCCTGCCGCCAATAGAGGTTTTCGAGCCGCGGAAACCGGTGTTCCTCGATCGCGAGCACTTCCTCGGGCAGGAACGCGCCGGGGCCGTCGTCGGACAACGCCCCGAACGTACCATCGCGCTGATGCCGCCCCGCACGCCCTGCGATCTGCGCCATCTCCGCCACCGTCAGACGACGCTGGCGCTTGCCGTCAAACTTGTTGAGGCTCGCGAACGCGACATGCGCGACGTCCATGTTGAGCCCCATGCCGATCGCGTCGGTGGCGACCAGATAATCGACCTCGCCCGCCTGGAACATCGCGACCTGCGCGTTGCGGGTGCGCGGCGACAGCGCCCCCATGACGACGGCGGCACCACCGCGCAGACGCCTGAGCATCTCCGCAACCGCGTACACCTCCTCTGCAGAGAACGCGACGATCGCCGAGCGCTTGGGCAACCGGCTGATCTTCTTCGCGCCCGCATAGGTCAGCGTCGAGAAGCGCGGCCGGTTGACGATCTCCGCACCGGGGACGAGTTTCTTGATCATCGGTCGCAGCGCTTCGGAACCGAGGATCATCGTCTCCTCGCGTCCCCGCGCGCGCATCAGGCGGTCGGTAAACACATGCCCGCGCTCCGGGTCGGCGCCCAACTGCGCCTCGTCCAGCCCGACGAAAGCGACGTCGCGATCGGGCATCGATTCGGCGGTACACAGGAACCACCGTGCGTCGGGCGGCACGATCTTCTCTTCGCCCGTGACCAACGCGACTCGGTTCGCGCCCTTTATCGCGACAACGCGGTCATAGACCTCGCGCGCGAGCAGGCGCAGCGGGAAGCCGATCATGCCGCTCGAATGCGCGCACATCCGCTCGATCGCGAGGTGCGTCTTGCCCGTGTTGGTCGGGCCGAGAACCGCGGTCACGCCAGCGGAGACTTCGTCGCTCATGGCGGGCAACATCGGGGGTAAAGTGGGCTGGCGCAATGACCTGGGTGGAATTGCGCGGTGTCGGCGGGGTGGATGTTGGGTTCGCTTGATCGTCGAGCTTCGGTGTCCGCCTCAATCTAAAACCACCCCGGCGAAGGCCGGGGCCCAATTGGGGAACAGGCTTAACGGAGGTCCGCGCTTCATCACCTTGGCCTACCCTATTGGGCCCCGGCCTTCGCCGGGGTGGTGGATGAAGTTTGGACGCCTTCTAAAACCCAGACAGGGAAGCAGGGTCATCAGTCCCAAATCTCGTCCGCCTCGACCCGAGCACGCCCCGCCGCCGCCAAGCCCCACAATCGCCCCGGTTAATTTGACTTTAGCATGTCCTCGCCACAACCCGACGCTTGCGCTGGGGATGAAACGGCGCACGAGCATTCGGACGATTTCGGGGCGGACACGCGTGTATTTGCAGAAGGATCAGGCGCTGGAACTGGCGGGCGGCGGGGCGCGCGGCTTTGGTCGTGCGCTCGATCGGCAGCCGGATATCGCGCCAAAGGCTGCCCCCTCCCGGATCGACTGGGTGCCCGATCTCGGCGCACGGATCGGTAGTCGCGACTGGTGGCGCGGGCTCGCGACCTGCACCGTGCTGTGTACCGCGACCGTCATGCTAGCACCAGGGTTCAAGCCGTTGGTCGGTGCAGTGCCGTCGCCGCTAGCCGGCGCCGAGTGGGAGGAGACGCGGGCGCAAGGCATCGCGCCGCTCGGCCAGGGCGCGACTACCGGGCGGCGGATGGCGGCCAACGATCTCGTTGCCCCGCTCGCCAATGCGCCTGAGCGCCCGACGCTCGAACTGTCGGCTACGCTCGGTCAGGGCGATGCGTTCGACCGGGCGCTGATGCGCGCGGGCGTCGGTCGGAACGATGCCGAGGCCGCGGCGGCGCTGGTCGCGCAGTCGGTCGATCCGAAGGCCATTCCGGCGGGCACGCGGATCGCGCTCACGCTCGGACGCCGGCCGGACCGCACCGTCGCGCGGCCGTTGGAGCAGCTCGATTTCCGCGCGCGGTTCGATCTGGCGCTGTCGCTCACGCGTGGTGCGGGCGGGCTGACCGTGAACCGCAAGCCGATCGCGGTCGACTCGACCCCGCTGCGGATCCAGGGCCTGGTCGGCTCCAGCCTGTACCGATCCGCGCGCGCCGCCGGTGTTCCCGGAAAGGCCGTGGAGTCGTTCATCAAGGCGATCTCGACTCGGCTTTCGATCGGCCGCGACGTAACCTCGGCGGACAGCTTCGACGTCATCGTCGAGCGCGAGCGTGCGGCGACCGGCGAGACCCGGATCGGTGACCTGCTGTTCGCCGGGATCGATCAGGGCCGACGCAAGGTGCAGCTCGTCCGGTTCGCGCCCGACGCAGCGAATGTCGATACCGATGACGAGTCGAGTCGCCGCGGCTGGTTCGATGCCAACGGCCAGACGGAACGCCGCGCCGTTTCTGGCATGCCGGTCACCGGCCGGATCACGTCGAACTACGGCATGCGGTTCCACCCGCTGCTGGGCTTCACGCGCATGCACAAAGGCCTCGACATCGGCGCACCGTACGGATCGCCGATCCACGCGATGACCGATGGCATCGTGGCGTTCGCGGGGCGGACCGGCGGCTATGGCAATTTCGTCAAGCTCGTTCACGGTGGCGGGATGGCGAGCGGATACGGCCATATGAGCCGGATCGCGGTATCATCGGGTACGCGGGTCCAGCAGGGCCAAGTGATCGGCTATGTCGGATCGACCGGCATGTCGACCGGCCCGCATCTGCACTGGGAAGTGTGGAAGAACGGCGCGGCGATCAACCCGCGATCGGTCTCGTTCGCAAGCGTCGCGCAACTGTCGGGGGAGAAACTGCGCGCGTTCAAGGCAAGGGTCGCTCAGCTGCTGGCAATACGGGTCGGCGTCTAACCATCCGATGAACGTCGACGCGGTGCGCGACGGCGGCATCGACGGAATTTGTTGTTGGTTGCCCATTGTGAACAGTGCGCTCGTCATCAACGCGAGGAACGACTATTCTTCGTGCGAATGGCCCATTACATTGGCCGACATTGCTCGGAGGACTCTTGGCGAACTCTTTCCTTCACGGCACGGTCCATACCGCCAGCGACGATCTCCAGTCGGCGATCTGCTGCGATCCAAGCCTCTTTGCACTGTGGCAGACGCTGACGCCGCTCGGCCGGAACGAGTTCATCTGCTGGATAGAGGACGCGAAACAGCCGAAAACGCGACAGCGCCGCATAGAGCGTACGGGTCAGGAGCTGTTCGAGGGCAAGAAGCGCCCCTGTTGCTGGACGGGCTGCATTCACCGTACCGACAAGGCCCCGAGTCGATGGCAACAGGCCGCCCTGATCGACCGAAAAACAAAGAACGGCATGTAATCACGTGCACGATCAGATCCCCTCTTTTACCGGAATATGGCTAGCGGCGGATTATGCTTGTCGATCCCTGCACTGACCGATCGCACCTATTTGCCTTGCGCTCGCCAGCGCTGGATCGTGCGACCGATGATCTGGTCCTCGCCGCCGACGTCGCGCCACAGTTCGGAGAATAGCGGATCGCCAGAGGCGGGGCGTTTCTCCTCCTCCAATCCGTCGAAGCTCACACGGATCGGGATCGTCACACCTTCGCCGCAGATGATGCACTCGCGATTGCGTAGCGCGGGGATCGAATCGAGGAAGCCGCGCGCACCCTCCGGCATCGCCGCGCGGACGAAGGCCTGGTCGCGGTCGTTATTGAGGCGCATCGCGATTATCGTGCCGCATTGCGACAGCACACCCTCCGCGAGATCCGACGGACGCTGCGTGATGAGCCCCAGCGACACGCCGTATTTGCGCCCTTCCTTGGCGATTCGGCCGAGGATGCGCCCGACCGAACTGTTCGCCTCCTGCCCCGCCGGGATGTAGCGATGCGCCTCTTCGCAGACGAGCAGGATCGGCCGCTGCGGTTCGTTGCGCGACCAGATCGCGAAGTCGAACGTCATCCGCGCGAGCACCGCAACCACCACCGAGGTGATATCCGACGGTACGCCAGAGACGTCGATGATCGAGATCGGCTTGCCGTCGCCGGGCAGGCGGAAGATGCGCGCGAGGAAGCTTGCCATCGTGTCGGCGACGAGCATGCCGGAGAACATGAAGCCGTAGCGCGGATCGGCCTTGATCTCGTCGATCTTGGACTTGAGCCGCAGATAGGGCGCGGTGTCGCCGGCGCGGTCCATCTTGCCCATCTCTGCGCTGATGATCGTCGTCAGGTCGCTGAGCATATACGGGATCGGCGCGTCCACCGTGAGCTTTGCGATCTCCTGTCCGAGGCGGCTCTTCGCCTTCGCCGCGAGCAGGCATTTGGCCAAGATGTCCGCATCGAACTGTCGCGCGGAGCCGCTGCTGGTGAGGAAGACCTCGCAATGCTCCTCGAAGTTCATCAGCCAATACGGCATCTGCAGGTTCGACACGTCGTAGATCGCCCCGTTCGACTTGAACGCCGCGGCGTATTCGCCATGCGGGTCGATCATCACGATATGACCCTGCGGCGCGAGTTCGCAGATGCGGTGGAGGATTAGCGCGGCACTGGTCGACTTGCCCGTGCCGGTCGACCCGACGAGCGCGAAATGCTTGCCGAGCATCGCGTCGACGTACAGCGCGGCGGGGATATCGGTGGTCGGATAGACCGTGCCGATCGTGATGTTCGCACGGTCGTCTGCGGCATAGACCTGTTGCAGGTCGGCGGTGGTGATCGGGAACACCTCGCAGCCGGGCATCGGATAGCGCGTCACGCCGCGGCGGAATCGGTAGAGCTTGCCGGTGAGTTTGTCCTCATCGCCTTCGCCGAGATAGTCGATCTCCGCCGCGACGCAGGTCCCGGCGGCATCCTCCAGCTTGAGCGAGCGGATATTGGCGACCAGCCACGTTGCGCCGACGCGCATCTTGATCTGGCTGCCGACCTGTCCGGCCGCTGCCACGACGGGATCGGAATCGTCGTGCAGCACCGCGATCGCGGCGCGATCGAGCAGGATGCGGCTGCTCGATCCGGCGATCGCGAAGACGACGCCGACAGGTGCCGCCGCAGCGCCGGCGCCAGCGAATCCGCTCGTCAGGGGTGCCGCGCGCAAGAATGCGCCAGGTCCCGGCATGTCGCTCATCGCCGCAAAGTCTCCAGTCATTTCGGACCGACCCTGCCGCGATAATTGTAAATATCCGATGACGACGGTGTTGAACTTGCTGAGAAAACCACCGCGTTTAGTCGCCGTGACGCGCTAGACCCGGCGCGCGATCCAGCCTGCCGCCCAGCCCAGGAACACCGACAGCGCGACCGCGACCAGCCCGTAGGTTACCGACGAACGGTCTGCGGCGCGCGCGACGAATCGCTCGAAACCCGACTTGCGAATGTCGATGTCGCGTACTGCGGCTGCCAGGACGCGGCCGTCGCGAATCAGGAAGGTTTCTGCGGTGAATCGGCCGACGGGCACGCGGGCGGGGATGGATACGCGCGCACGATAGAGCACGCCGTCGGTGATCTCGACCGCACGCGGCGCCTCGTAATACAGGCCGGCGCGGCGCTTGAGGTCGACGAGCCCCTTCTGAAAGCGGTCCTGGATCGGCGCCGGTGCGCTCGACGCCGGTGACAATTGCAGGCTGTCGAGGCCGAGTTCGTAGATCGCGCGCGTCCGGTCGTCGACGAGACGGTCGATCGGTTTGGACGACGCGATCGCATAGAAACTGGGGGCCGAGCGGTATCTGAGACGCGCGGCGTTGACCCAGATGCCGGCGACCTTCTCCTTCTCGCGCATCAGGATCGACTGCGTCGGGCCCTTGACGACGACGACGATGTCGGTGGGTTGCTCACCGGTCGGCAGGCGGCCGCCGGGATAGAGAATCGCACCGAAAAGCAGCAGCTCGGCACCGGTGAAGCTGTAGGCAATCTCGATATTGCGTTGTGACACGTCTGGGACGAGCACGGGCTTGGCCTGCGCCATCAGCAGTGGCGTCAGAACCAGAAGCGGCCACGGCTTCATGTCCCGGCCGTCACGACAACGTGACCGAGAAGATCTCCTCGGGGCGCCAGACCAGACCCAGCAGGATGCGTGCGCCGACCAGCAGCACCATGACCGCCAGCCCGAGGCGAAGATATTCGGGGCGGAACTTGGTCGCGAACCGCGCGCCGACCTGCGCCCCTACGACCGAGCCGAGCAGGAGCAGTGCAGCCAGCACGATGTCGACGGCCTTGGTGGTGGTCGCGTGGACCATCGTTGCCACCGCCGTCACGAACAGCGTCTGGAACAACGACGTGCCGACCACGACCGACGTCGCCATGCCCAGCAGGTAGATCATCGCTGGGACGAGGATGAAGCCGCCGCCGATGCCAAGCAGGATCGTGAGGATGCCGGTGAAGAACCCCAGCAACAGCGGTGCGAGCGGCGAGATATAGAGCCCCGACGCGTAGAAGCGCGTCCTGAGCGGTAGCGCGGCGACGAGCGGGTGATGGCGGCGTTTGCGTGCCTTCGGAGGCCGCCCCGTCCGCGCGCGGCGGATCGTGCCGATCGATTCCTTCGCCATCAGGCCGCCGATCGACCCGAGCATGACGACATAGACGATCGCGATCACCGTATCGATCTGGCCGCTCTGCTGGAGCAGACGGAACAGCCATGCCCCGAAGAACGAGCCAAGAATGCCACCTGCGACCAGCACCCCGCCCATCTTGGTATCGACGCCCTTGCGCCGAAAATGCGCGAACACGCCCGACACGCTCGCGCCGGTGACCTGGCTTGCGGACGAAGCGGCGGCGACGGTCGGTGGGATGCCGTAGACGATTAGCAGCGGTGTCGTCAGGAAGCCGCCGCCGACGCCGAACATGCCCGACAACAGTCCGACTCCCCCGCCGAGCAGGATGATGACGAGCGCGTTGACCGACAGGTTCGCGACGGGAAGATACAGATCCACGACGGCTGCGTTACACCGGATTGCGCGGGCGGGGCTAGGCTCGACCGCTTAGAAGTCGCTACCGATCGACAGGGCCGGTCCGGAGCCCGGACGTGCGCCACCGGCGATGCGTTCGCGCCAGTCGAGCGTAAGGCGGATCGTCTTGCGTGCGACCGGTAGCGCGGCGACGATCGAGGGTCCGATATCGAAGCGTTCGGCGTCGCGTTGTGCGCTTGCCCACGAACCGACGCCGATGTCGACGCTGGCCCCGGCAAGCGTCCCAAGCGGATGCGTCAAGCGTGCCGAGACATCGACAAAGCCTTCGATCCCGTCTCGCCCGATTGCGCCGGCTTGCCCGTACGCTTCCAGACGGAGACCGGGTGCGACGTCGGCCGGACCATAACCGGCAATCACGCCGATCGTCGGTCCGCCACGTCCGCCATCGAGCGCGAACCGCTGCTCGGCGACGAGGCGGATCGGCAAGCGCGTCGGTTGCCATTCGATCCCGAGTGCGGCCTCGCGTCCGGCGCCTTTGAGCGGCGTTGCGATGCGAGCCACCAGCGCGACCTTGCGACGGCTGCCGAGCGCATAGGCTAGTCGCAAACCGCCCTGCGACGCGCCGAGCTGCCCGCCCGACACCGTACCGGCGGGACCACCACGCGCGACCAGCCATGCGCTTCCGCTCAGACGACTCGGCGCCTTAGAGACCGAGGGCGGCGCCACCGGCGACGGAATTGCGTATGTCTGGGGCTCTACGACGGCGGCCAGATCAGGATGATCAGGCGATACCGATAGTGGCGGCATAGATGTTTGTGCTTGCCATGGCCGCGGCTTGGCGAACATCGGCGGTGCGACAACGACGCGTGTCATGGTCACCACCCGCGGAGGCACGCGGGGTCGCCCGAGAATCGCTGCGGCGACTTTCGGCACGAGCACTTCGATAACTCTTGGGATTATCTCGGTGGGTGGAAGTGAGGCGACTTCCGGCAACAGCAACGCCACGCGGATCATGACCCATCCGCCTAATGCCAACGCGAGAAAGCGCAGCGGGCGCCCGACACTCATCGTGCCGCGGCGGCAAGGCCCGGGTGGTTGATGCTGTCAGTGATGACGTCGATGGGCAGCGCGTCGGGAAACTCGTGTTGCGTCTTGTCCCAGACCGGCGCCGCGCCGCGCAGCATGCCGATATAGACGATCACCGCGCGCGGTGCGGCGATCAGCGAGACGAGGTTGCCCACGAGAAACCGCGGCAGCGCCCAGATCGCCTCGCGCATGCCATAACTGCGTCCCGTGAATATCATCCGCACGATCAACCGCCACGCCAGCAACCCGCCATTGGCGACGAGCAGCCAGAACGCGATCGGGTAGGCGCCGTTCGCGTAGGGCGACGCCCCGCCGGCTTGGCCATGCGCCAGCAGCGAGAACACCCATATCGGCACCGCAAGATAGCCGACCGCTAGGATCACGACGGCCAGCGGCGCGCGCCGATCGCGCATTCGCATCCAGTGATCGGCGACCGCGCGAGGCCGCCCCCAACCGGTACGATCCCAGCCGGCCAGCGCGATACCCATCATCCACCGCGTCTTCTGGCGAACCGAGCCGCCGAGCGTGCATGGAAAATACGCGCGTACCGCGACCACCGTCCCGGCATCGTCCGCCGCAACGCGCGCGAAAATGCCGCGTGCGCCTAGCTCTGCCAGTCGCAAGCCCAGCTCGTAATCCTCGGTCAGACTGGTGGCGTCGAACGGATCGCCGCCCCGTGCCTGCGCAATCTTCGCAAGGACGGCGGGTGCGATCGCACAGCCGGTGCCGGCAAGCGGCATCGCGGCGCCCAGCGCGGTCCGGACGACGATCTGCTTGGCATGAGATTCGGCGAACTCGTCGGCATAATGTCCCGACACCAGCCGCGCACCACGGTGAACCAGCGGCAGGACGGGGATCTGGATGACGTCATACTGCTCGATCAGGCTGTCGAAGACGCGCAATTCCTGCGCGTGCACCACATCTTCGGCATCGTGAAGCACGATCGCCTTGGTGGGTAGATTTGTCCCTGCCCCGTCTCGCAGATCGTCGCGACACAGCGCATGCCACAGCGTGTTGAGGCAGTCGGCCTTGGTCGTCGGTCCGTCGCGTGGCCCGATCACGAGCCGGATACGCGCGTCGCGCTCGGCGACCGCGGCAATCGCATCGATCGTCCCCCGGTCGTTTGGATAGGCGCCGACATAGATGCGGTAATTATCGTGATCGTAGCGATCGAGCGCGGTCGTCAGCATCCCGCCGATCACCGCAACCTCGTCCCACGCCGCGACGAACACAGCGATCCGTCCTGCAATGTGCGGCAACGGCAGAGTGGCGAGAGTCAGGCGAGCCCGGCCGCCATGCCTGATCCGGTGACCGATATAGACCAGATCGACCAGCAGATCATCGATACCACCGAGTAGCAGTCCGACGCCCGCAAACAGCAGCATCTCGCGCGCGGACGCGTCGATGATCCACAGCGACTCGCCCAAGCCACACCCCCGAACCAAGGGTACCGCAAGTCACCGTCGTAACGGATACAGTCTTATCGAGAACGGATGTTTGTCGTTTTCGCGAATTACAGCCTGACGCGGCGAACCATCGCGTCGAACGTGCGTTACGACGATGATCCCTTTCCCCCCTTTCGGGATCGGCGCCGATGATGCCCGGCCCGGCCGCACCGCTGCTCAGGCATGCGGTGCGGCCTAACCGGCCTCCGGATTGTCCAGCGAATGCCTAGCCTTTACGGCTGATTGCGGCCGCCGCCGCCAGTGTTGCTGCCATTGCCCTGACCGCCGCCAGCCCCAGCCGCGCCGACCGTGCCGATATTGCCGAACAGATCCTGGAAGAAGCCGCGTTCGCGACCCAGCGTCGGCGTCTTCTTGCCATAAGGTGCGATCGACGCGACCTGCTCCAGACCGCCGCGGCGAATCGCGGTGACGGTGCCTTTTTGGTCGAAGCTGATCTGCAACGTGATCTGCGCATTCGCGCGCGGGTTGCGGAACGCGAGGTTGCGGCTGTCGCGCGCCAGATAATACCAGTCGCCCTGGTCGAACTGCCCAGCCAGCGTCGGCTTGCCGAGCGTGGCGAGCACCGACTGGCGGTTGTCGACGCCCGGCTGGACCGAGTTGACGAGGTCGGTATCGACGACATAGCCCTGGTGCGAGCGCAACTGGGTGCAGCCCACACTGGCCAATGCGGCGACCGCAAGTGCGGCGGCGAGACCCGTACGGGCGGAAAACACGCTCATATAAACTCCCAACCGGGGCACGCGAAAACACGTGACGGGTCCCACGCGATTGCATCGGCCGCCGATCGCCTCGATATGCGAGGATGCGCGGGCAAACAAGCCGAAGCGCGGCTTCGTGTTGAGGACGATAGATTTTGAGCTGGTTGGGAAGACTGCTCGGCGAGAAGCCCGACGAGGCGCTGCCGCTGTACAACGCTGTCATCGGCCGTGCCCGCGCGGAACATTGGTACAGGGAGGGCGCGGTGCCGGACACGGTCGACGGCCGGTTCGACATGATCGCGACGTTGCTGGCGATCGTCATGCTGCGGCTCGAGACGGAGCCCGCTGGCGGCGAACCCGCGGCGCGTCTGGCCGAACGCTTCGTCGACGATATGGACGGGCAGCTCCGCGAGATCGGGATCGGCGACATCATCGTCGGCAAGCATATCGGCAAGATGATGAGCATGCTTGGCGGGCGGCTTGGTGCCTACCGCGACGGGCTGGCGGCGGGCGATATCGCGCCGGCGTTGGTGCGCAACCTGTACCGGGGCGCCGGGCCGGACGATGCCGCGCTGACTCACGTCCGCGAGTCGGTGATGGCCTTTCATGCGGGGCTGGCTGCGACGCCACTACCAAATCTGTTATCTGGAGAATTGCCGTGAAGCCCGAGTTCAGCCGCCCCGAACGCCTCGACACGATCGGCGAGCGCGAGCGGATCGTCGAGATCGCCGCGACCGAGGACGAGCGCGCGGCGCTGGCGAAGCGGTTTGCGCTTCTATCGATCACGCGGCTCGACGCGCGACTCGGGATCAAGCGCACCGACAGTGGCATCGTCGTGAAAGGCCGCGTGACCGGGGCGGCGGTGCAGGCGTGTTCGGTGACCGACGAGCCGCTCGATACGCAGATCGACGAGCCGGTCGCGCTGCTGTTCGTCGATCAGCTGGTTTCGGAAGGCGACGAGGTCGAACTGTCCGACGACGCGCTCGATACGGTCGCGATCAAGGGTGGCACGATCGACCTTGGCGAAGCTGCGGCGGATACACTGGCGCTGGCGATCGATCCGTTCCCGCGAGGGCCGAATGCGGCGGCGGCGCTGGCGGCGGCGGGGGTCATCAGCGAGGACGAGTTCCGGCCGGCGAATGCGTTCTCGGATTTGAAGGCGCGGATGGCTGAGAAGAGCTGAGTATCTTCCGGGTCTTAGTCTTGTTGAGAGTGAGCTTACCCCAAACACCTGCACCACCCCGGCGAAGGCCGGGGCCCAGTTGGAAAGGTGGGAATAACGAAGCGATGTCCTTCGTTAGCGACGCCCCCCAACTGGGCCCCGGCCTCCGCCGGGGTGGCGGCTTACTTGAGTGGTGCGTGTCTGACGGCGCATGCCGTCCACTTGTTCTCCCGCGAAGGCGGGAGCCCAGTCTGGGTCCCCGCCTTCGCGGGGAAACATGGTTTAGTCCGCGTCGGGGCCTAAAGTCGGATCAAGATCGCGCGGGCGGATGAAGCGGGTCAGGCGTGCCGTACCCGCCGCAACATCGCCCCAGTCCCCCTCGAACTGAAGCTCCGCAATACTGGCCGTCGGATACTTGTCCTCGACCGCATCGCGCAGCGGATCGGCCCCATCCGCGACCAACATCAGCACCAGATCCTCCAGCCCCGGATTATGCCCGACCAGCAACGCGCTCTCCGCCTCGGCCGGAAATCCGTGCACGACGTCGAGCAGCGTCGCCGCCGACGCCAGATACACCCGTCGGTCCAACGCCGGAGCGATCGTTCGGCCATAGCCCGACTCGATCTGCTCCAAGGTCTCCGAAACCCGCACCGCGGGCGACGCGATCGCATGATCGAACGCCAATCCCAGGGACCGCATGTGTCGACCGACCATCGCCGCGGCGCGCTTGCCCTTGGCGTTGAGCGGACGGTCGAAATCGCGCGCGACCGGATCGTCCCAGCCGGACTTGGCGTGGCGCAACAGCGTCAACGTCTTCATGGCAATCCTCAAGCCGGTTCGCGACTTTCATGCCCTACGCGCGGGCCGGAGGAAAGCCGGCTTGCGACTCGGGCCACCGCTTCTTCGAGCGTGACGCGGGCGATCGGCACCCCCGGCGGGAACGCGCTGAGCAGGCGTGACGGCATCGCGGCGGACAGCATCACGAACACGCCGGAGTCGTCGGCGCGGCGGATCAACCGGCCGAATGCCTGCGCAAGCCGCGCGCGGACGAGCCGGTCGTCATATGCCGAACCACCGCCGGCCAGCCTGCGCGCCGCATGAAGAACGGAGGGTTTCGCCCAGGGCACGCCCTCCATCACCACCAGCCGCAACGATTCGCCGGGGACGTCGACACCGTCGCGCAGAGCATCGGTGCCGAGCAGCGACGCCCCCGGATCATCGCGGAAAATGTCGACCAGCGTGCCGGTGTCGATCGGGTCGACGTGCTGCGCATGGAGCGGCAGGCCTTCGCGCGCGAGTCGATCGGCGATGCGGCCATGTACCCCCCGCAGTCGCCGGATCGCGGTGAACAGTCCGAGCGTGCCGCCGCGGCTGGCGACGATCAGCTGCGCATAGGCGTTGGCGAGCGCACCGATATCGCCGCGCTTCACGTCGGTGACGATCAGCACTTCGGCTTGGCGCGTGTAATCGAACGGGCTCTTCGCCTCGAACCGCGCGGCAGGGCGCAGCAGGTGCGGCGCGCCGGTGCGGGCTTCCGCGACTTCCCAATCACCGCCGCCGGTCAGCGTCGCCGAGGTAACCAGTGCACCGTGCGCGGGCTTCAGCACGATCTCGGCGAACGGCCGGGTCGGGTCGAGCCAGTGGCGGTGGAGGCCGATGTCGAACTCGCGCCCTTCGATCCGGTCGACCGCGAGCCAGTCGACGAAATCGCCATCCACGGGCCCACCGACGCGCGCGAGCAGCGACAGCCACGATGCCACCGTCTCCGCGCGCCAGCCGATCGAGGCGATCGCGCCTTCGACTCGCGCGCGGGCGGGGGCGTCCATCCAGTCGGGCGCTTCGGCGAGCACGGCCTCAAGGCGACGGCCGAGCGTCACGAGCGGGCGGACGAGTGCGTCGAGCGCGGCGGCGGCGGGCGCAGCGGCCTCGATCAGCGTCGCATCGGGTTCGGCGAGTTCGGTCTCCAGGCCGTAGCCCGCGTCACCCGGTTGCTCGGCTCGCGCGTAGGTTAGCCCGCGGACGGCGGCGAGCAGTGTCTCGATCGGCCCGAACGGCGCGCCTTCGCCGAGACGTTGCAGCCAACCGTCTGACGCCAGCGCTCCTGCTGCGGTCACCGCATCGCTGATCGCCCGAGCGCCTTGCTCGTCGTAGCTGGCGAGGTCAGAGAGGCGTGCGGCGAGTCCTCGCCTGCGTCCGCGACCGCTTGATTCGGGGCCGAGGATCCAGCGGCGCAGTTCGATCGTCTCGGCACCGGTCAGTGCGGTCGCGAACATCGAATCGGCGGCGTCGAAGATGTGATGGCCCTCGTCGAACACGTAGCGCGTCGGCCGTGTTGCCAGTTCGCGCCCCCTTGCCGCGTTGACCATCACCAGCGCGTGGTTGGCGATGACGATGTCGGCGTCGGACGAGGCGCGGGCGGCGCGCTCGATGAAGCATTTCCGATAGTGCGGGCAACCGGCGTACACGCACTCGCCGCGCCGGTCGGTCAGCGCGGTCGAGCCGTTGCGGCGGAACAGCGTCGGCAACCAGCCGGGCAGATCGCCGCCGACCATGTCGCCGTCTGCGCTATACGCCGCCCAGCGCGCGACGAGGTGCGCGAGGATCGCCGCGCGGCCGGCGAACCCGCCTTGGAGAGCATCCTCGAGGTTCAGCAGGCAGAGATAATTCTCGCGGCCTTTCCGCGTGACGACCTTGGCTTTGCGGATCGCCGCGTCGGGATAGAGGCGCGCCGTTTCCTGGCCGAGCTGGCGTTGCAGCGTTTTGGTGTAGGTCGAGATCCACACCGCGCCGCCGGCCTTCTCCGCCCAGAGCGAGGCGGGCGCGAGGTAGCCAAGCGTCTTGCCGATTCCGGTCCCCGCCTCGGCAAGAACGAGATTCGGCGTGTCGCGCATTGCCCGCGGGGCAAACGCGGCGGTGGCAGCACCGGCATAGGCGCGCTGGCCGGGGCGCTCTTCGGCACCGTGGCCGGTGAGGTCGACGAGCCGCGCCTCGGCATCGCCGGGCTCGATCGTCACGGTGCGCGGGGCGGGCCGCGGCGCGTGCTCCTCCCATTCGGGGAGCGACGAGAACAGCCAGCGTTCGTTGACCGCAGGCTTTTTTAGCCGCTCTGCAACGACGGGGGCCCAGGGCCAGCGCAGGCGAAACAGCGATTGCGCTGAGGTCCATGCGCCTTCGCGCTCGGGCCAGTCTGTGTCGGTAAGCGCCAGCATCGCCTCGGCCGCCCGGAGCAGAAACGGTGCAACCTCCGCATCCTCGGTCGGCACATCGAGCCCGGTAACCCGCGCGATCCCCTTCGGCGTCGGCACCGCGAACTGCGCGGGGCGGAGGAACGCGTAGAGTTCGAGCAGGTCGAGGCCCGACAGGTCGGGATAGCCGAGTCGCTGCCCGACTAGCGGCGCATTAAGCATGATGACCGGCGTATCGGCCGCGATCCGGATCGCCTCGCCCCGTCCGATCGGACGCGCGCCCTCGGCGTTCGCGATCCAGATGCCGGCGTGGCTGGCGTGGAGGGCAGGATAGCGAAGCACTCCGCGACCTTGCTGCAATGAGAACGAAAGGGCAACCTCTCGCTGCCTGTTCTCCCGCGTAGGCGGAGCCCAGTCTGGGGCCCCGCCTTCGCGGGGAAACACGCTTTCGTCGGTTTCAGCCTGAAGTGCTGCACCCCTCGCGGTTGTGCAGACCTTTATCGGCAAACTCACCCATATCGGCCGTTACGCAACCGGCACGGTTCACGTGCGTTGCGCACTCATCGATACCGAACTTTACCTACATCAACAGGGATGATCATCATGCGGAAGTTTCTCATGGCGCTGAGCGCGCTCTCGCTCGCAATCCCGGCAGCCGCCGTGATTCCCACAGGCAAGGCCGAAGCACGCTCGAAGCGCGAATATCGCGGGCATGACCGTCGCTACCGCGCCAAGCGTTGCCGTCATTCGAGCGGCACGACCGGCCTGGTCGCAGGCGGCGTCGGCGGCGCGGTGCTCGGCAATGCGGTCGGCGGCGGCCTGCTCGGCACGCTGGCTGGTGGCGCGGCGGGTGCGCTCGGTGGCCGTGCGGTCGACCGGACGATCACCGCTAAGGATCGTTGCCGCTGAGTCGCGAGCGGCGGTGGGGGTGACGGACACGAATGCACGCGCTAGTCGCGCTGCATCATGACTGACGAACTCCGCACCGCCGCCCTCGAGTCCAAAGCCTGGCCGTACGAGGAGGCGCGCAAACTCCTCAAGCGGTATCCGAACGGCAAGTCGGGCGATCCGGTGCTGTTCGAGACGGGCTATGGACCGTCCGGCCTGCCGCATATCGGCACGTTCAACGAAGTGTTGCGCACGACGATGGTGCGCAACGCCTTCCACGCGATGAGCGACACGCCGACGCGGCTGATCGCGTTCTCGGACGACATGGACGGCCTCCGGAAAGTACCGGACAACGTCCCCAACGGCGACATGCTGCGCGAGCATCTCGGCAAGCCACTGACGCAGATCCCCGATCCGTTCGGCACGCATTCGAGCTTCGCCGCGCATAACAATGCGATCTTGCGCGAATTTCTCGACCGCTACGGCTTCGACTACGAGTTCGCATCGTCGACCGAATATTACACCGGCGGGCGTTTCGACGAGGCGCTGAAAGGTGTGCTTCGTCACTTCCAGGGCATCCAGGACGTGATGCTGCCGACGCTCAGGGCCGAGCGCCGTGCGACCTATTCGCCCGTCCTGCCGATCTCGCCGACCAGCGGCATCGTGTTGCAGGTGCCGATCGAGGTGATCGACGCCGAGGCGGGCCTGATCGCGTTCGAAGATGAGGGCCAGCTGATCGAGCAGAGCGTGCTCGGCGGCAAGGCCAAGCTGCAGTGGAAGGTCGACTGGGCGATGCGCTGGGTCGCGCTCGGCGTCGATTACGAGATGGCGGGCAAGGACCTGATCGATTCGGTGACGCAATCGTCGAAGATCGCACGCGTGCTCGGCGGCCGGCCGCCCGAGGGCTTCAACTACGAGATGTTTCTCGACGAGAATGGCGAGAAGATCTCGAAGTCGAAGGGCAACGGCCTCAGCCTCGAACAGTGGCTGACCTATGGCCCCGAGGAATCGCTGGCGTTCTACGCGTATCGTGAGCCCAAGAAGGCGAAGTCGCTGCACATGGGTGTGATCCCGCGCGCGGTGGACGAATATTGGCAGTTCCGCGGCAATTATGCGGACCAGGACCTGAAGCAGAAGCTCGGCAATCCGGTGCATCATATCCACGACGGCCAGTTGCCTACCGGCGAACTGCCGGTCACGTTCGGGCTGTTGCTCAACTTGGTCGGCGTGATGGGCGATGCGAGCAAGGAGCAGGTCTGGGGATATCTGGCGAACTATGTGCCCGATGCGTCAGCGGACAAATACCCCGAGCTCGACCGGCTGATCGGCTATGCGCTGGCCTATAGCCGCGATTTCGTTGCGCCGACGCTCAAGCGCCGCGCGCCCGAGGGCGTCGAGGTCGCGGCGTTGGATCGGCTCGATGCGGAGCTTGCCGCGTTGCCCGTGGAGGCGAGTGCGGAGGACATCCAGAACATCGTCTACGAGATCGGCAAGACCGGCGGGTTCGAGAATCTGCGCGACTGGTTCAAGGCGTTGTACGAGACGTTGCTGGGGTCCGAGCAAGGCCCGCGGATGGGGAGCTTCATCGCGCTGTACGGGGTGGAGAACTCGCGGAAACTGATCGCTGAGGCTTTGGCTCGGTAAAGACAACCGGGAGAGAGGCCGCACCCCGGCGGGGGCCGGGGCCCATTTGGGGGACCTGCATAACTGGGTGCAGCATGTGGTAACTGCAACCTTTCCAACTGGGCCCCGGCCTCCGCCGGGGTGGTGTTTTCGTCGTGCAAGTTCGCACCCGACCTCGACAAGAAATGTAGAACATATTAGCAACAAGCCCGCCTCCCCCGATTCGGAAACCGGCATGTTTCATCGACCGCTCGCCCGTCATCGCCTGTTCTTTGCGATCCACCCGCCGCTTCCGCTCGCGCGCCAGATTACCGCCGCAGCGTCGTGGTTCGAAACCGACCGGGACAAGCTGCGCCCCGAGCATCTGCATGTGACGATCGATATCCTCGACGACCATGATCGCGTCTCGACCGCGCTGGAACGCGACCTGAAGGCGATCGGCGATGCGGTCGAGGCAGCGCCGTTCGCAATCCAGTTCGATACGGTGGTCGGCAGCGATCGATCCATTGCGATGCGACCCCGCCAGAAGAACGCGTCCTTCTCCGCATTGTACCAGCGAATTGCTGTAGCGCGCGAGGCGGCAGGGCTACGCGCCCGCGCCGGCTTTCGCTCGAGTGCTCACATGACGCTCGGCTACCGCGACGGGGCGCCGTTCACGCAAGACATCGCACCGATCGGCTGGACGGCGGATGCGTTCGTACTGGTCCACAGCCATGTCGGCCGGACGCGCCACGACGTGATCGGGCGCTGGTTGCTGAGCGGCGACGACGATCGGCAACTGGCGCTGTTCTGAGCCTTCGAATTTGCCGAACGCGCGCGATCCCGTAGGACCCCGGACGCGTTCGGTTGGTTCTTCCCTCGTGACCGCGCACCAAGGAGCGAACATGCGGCTGTTCTTCGACGACGCCCAGCGAACCCACGCCCCTGCGCGCGAACTCCATAACGGCGCGTTCACCGCCTATGCCGAAACGCCCGCGCGCGTCGACGCGATCCTCCGCGCGATCGGTCCGGTCGAGACGCCGGAGGATCGTGGCGAAGAACCGATCCTCGCGGTGCACTCACCCGCCTATGCCGCGTTCCTCAAGAACGCTGCGCGGCTGTGGCGCGAGGCGGGGCGAGACGGCGACGCAATCCCCTACACGTTCCCGATCCGTGGCCGCCATCCGCTCGACCTCACCCGGATCGACGCACTGATCGGCGCACACAGCTTCGACGCAACCACGCCGATCACGCCCGAGGCCTGGGCCGCCTCCTATGGCAGCGCGCAGTCCGCGCTCGCCGCGACGCACGCCGTGCTCGACGGCGACCGCGCGGCGTTCGCGCTGTGCCGCCCGCCCGGCCATCATGCCGGCGCCGACTATTGCGGCGGATATTGCCACCTCAACACCGCCGCGATCGCCGCGCAGGCCGCGCGCGACTCCGGCGTCGCACGCGTCGCGATCCTCGACATCGACTATCACCACGGCAACGGCACGCAGGACATATTCTACACGAGAGGCGACGTGTTCTACGCCTCGGTCCACGCCGATCCCAAGACCGATTACCCATTTTACTGGGGCCATGCCGATGAGATTGGCGAAGGCGAAGGGCTCGGCACAACGCTGAACCTCCCCCTCCCGCACGGCACGCAGATGGACGCCTTCCGCGCCGCGCAGACCACCGCGCTCGACGCGATCGCCGCATTCAACCCCGGCCTGCTCGTCGTCAGCTTCGGCGCGGATACGTGGGAGGGCGATCCGATCTCGCATTTCGCGCTGACCACGCCCGACTATACGGTGCTGGCCAGAGATATCTTCGCACGGGGCTGGCCGACCGCGATCGTCATGGAAGGCGGCTACGCGGTCGACGCACTCGGCCACAACGTCGCGAGTTTCCTGAGTGGCTTCTGAAGCGCCTATCGCTCTCGGCACGCCGGCCTACCGCCGGCTTACGTTGGCGATGCTGTTCGCGGGGTTCTCGACCTTCTCGCTGCTCTATTCGGTGCAGCCGTTGCTGCCCCTGTTCGCCGCGCAGTTCGGGCTGACTGCGGAGGGCGCATCGCTCGCGGTATCGCTCGCGACCGGTCCGCTCGCGATCGGCATCCTGTTCGCCGGGTTCGTCTCGGACCGGGTCGGACGGCGTCCGCTGATGATCGCGGCGATGTTCGCGGCGGGCGCGCTGACCTTGGCGGCGGCGGTCGTGCCGGGGTGGAGCGGGTTGCTGGTGCTGCGCTTCCTGACCGGCGTCGCGCTCGCGGGCGTGCCGGCGGTGGCGATGGCCTATGTCGCGGAGGAGGTCGATGCCGGCGCGGTCGGCGCAGCGATGGGGCTGTATATCGCAGGCAGCGCGATCGGGGGAATGGCCGGGCGGCTGGTCGTCAGCGTCGTCGCCGATCTTGCCGGGTGGCGCTGGTCGCTCGCCGCAGTCGGGATCGCGGGCCTCGCGATGGCGGAGGCGTTTCGCCGGCTCGCGCCGCTCTCGCGGAATTTTACGCCGAGCGTAGGACGACCGGGCGCGTTGGTGCGGAGTGCCGGGTCGCTGTTCACCGACCGCGCGATGCCGCTGCTGTATCTCGAGGCGTTCCTGTTGATGGGCGTGTTCGTCACGATCTATAATTATGCAGGCTTCCGGTTGATGAGCCCGCCCTACGGCCTCAGCCAGGCGGCAGTTGGTGGCGTGTTCCTGCTCTACGTGCTCGGATCGGTGAGTTCGGCGAAGTTCGGGACGCTCGCGGGGCGGCTCGGGCGACGAAAGGTGTTCTGGATACCCGTCGTGCTGCTGATCGCCGGCGTGGCGCTGACCGCGATGACGCCGCTGGTGCTGGTGATCGCGGGGATCGCGGTCGTGACGATCGGTTTCTTCGGCGCGCATTCGATCGCGAGTGCCTGGGTCGGTCGACGGGCGCAGGGTTCGCGGGGACAGGCGGCGGCGTTCTACCTGTTCTTCTATTACATGGGATCGAGCGTGCTGGGATCGGCCGGCGGGTTCGCGTGGACGCATGCAGGCTGGCCCGGGGTGACGGCGTTCTGCCTGTTGCTCGGCGTGGCGGCATTGGTGATCGGGCTGGTGCTGCGCACGGTGCCGCCGCTGGTGGTCGAGCCGCCGGTGCCGCAGCGGATGCCGGATCCCTAAAGCTCGGCAAACTGTCCTCGTGTTCTCTCGCAACACCGCCACGTAATTGTCATTCCCGCGGAGGCGGGAACCCATATTGGCTGGCTTCACGAAGGAATCGCAAAGCGCTGAGGATATGGATCCCCGCTGCGCGGGGATGACGATCGGGTATGTGTCGGGAACCGGCTCTACCGCGACCCCACGTCAGTCGCATCAACTGGCGGCATACCCGCCATCCCCTTCGCGACCGCCTCGACCCGTTCCATGACGCGGAGGACGTTGTCGCCGGACAGCTTCGCCAGATCGCCATCGCTCCACCCCCGCCGCGCCAGTTCGACGAACAGCAGCGGATAGCCATCGACGCCCTTTAGACCGATCGGCCCGGTCCCCTGGATGCCGTCGAAATCACCGCCGATCCCGACATGGTCGCGGCCTGCGATCTTCGCGATATGCTCGACATGATCGGCGACCGTCGCGGCGGTGACCTGCGGCTCGGGGTGCGCGGCGTCCCACGCCACCAAAGGCGCGGGCGATTTCGCTCCGTACGCCCCTGCCGGCACGCCGACGCTCTTCGCATAGGCCGATCGCGCCACATCCCAGGCGCGCCATGCCCCAGACAGGAACGACGGATAGAAGTTGACCATCACCACGCCGCCGTTCGTGCCGATCGCGCGGAGCAGATCGTCGGGGATATTCCGCGGCGCATCGGCTATCGCACGCGCGCTGGAGTGCGAGGCGATCACCGGCGCCTTGGTCGCCGCCAGCGCCGCGGCCATCGTCGCGTCTGAGACATGCGACACGTCGACGATCATGCCGATCCGGTTCATCTCCGCGACCACCTGCCGCCCGAAGTCGCTCAATCCGTTGGCGCGCGGAGCGTCGGTCGAGCTGTCCGCCCAATTCAGGCTCTTGCCGTGCGTCAGCGTCATGTACGCCACACCGAGCGCGCGATATTGGCGCAGCACCGACAACCGCCCATCGATCTGATGCCCGCCCTCGACGCCGATCAGCGAGGCGATCCGCCCCGCCTTCTCGATCCGTCGGATGTCTGCGGCGGTCGTGGCCAGTTCGAATGCCGCCGGGTTCGCGGCGACGAAACGGCGAACGATATCGATCTCCTCAAGCGTCATCGTGACCGGGTCGGGCGCATCGGCGGGGATGTAGACCGACCAAAACTGCCCGCCGACATGACCCTTTCGCAAACGGGGAATATCGGTCTGGAGCGGGTTCGGCAGCCGCGCTGTGTCGACGGAAAGATCGACCGCCTCGACCTTCGCGTCGTGCAGCTCGCGGATCTCCCAGGCGAGATCGTTGTGCCCGTCGATCACCGGGCTGCGCTCCAGCACGCGCTCGACGCGTCGCGATAGGGCCGCGTCGGGGCTCGCCTGCGCGGCCAGCAGCAGGAATGCGGCGATCATGTCTTGGTCCCCCATGGCGTCCACCCCATCCTGAAGGAGGTGTTCGCGCGCGACAAGCCGGGTAAGGCGCTCGCCGAACGTGAGAAGAGGTCCGAATTGTACACGGGAATGGCCGAACCGGCGCGCCAGGCGGATAGCCGGCTCTCCACCGCGATCGCGATCGCGCGGCTAATCGGGATCATGGGGATCGTCTACGTCCATGCCTGGACCGGACGCACTGCCGAGGAATTGGCGGCAGTGGCGTTCAGTTGGCAGGCGGTGCTGCGAACGGTGCTTGGCGAAGTGTTCGGACGTAGCGCTGTGCCGCTGCTCGGGATGATCTCCGGCTGGCTGGTCGTCTCTACCGCGACGCGCCAACGCTACGCGGCGTTCCTGATCGGCAAGGCGCGGACGATCCTGCTGCCGATGCTGCTGTGGAACGTGATCGCGATCCTGCTGGTGGGGGCGGCGGCGACGTTCGGCGATCTGAAGGCACCGACGCCGACCAGCATCGGTTGGACGCTCAACGAACTGGTGCCGCTCGTGCAGGCGAACGACGTCAACGTGCAGATGCCGTTCCTGCGCGACTTGTTCGTCTGCATGATGCTCGCCCCGGTTCTGGTCCGTGCGTCGACAGCGTGGCTGGCGCTGGTCGCATCGATAGTGGTCGTGTGGAGCGTATCCGGGGTGCACGTCCCGCTGTTACTGCGACCGCATATCCTGCTCTTCTTTACCGCTGGAATCGCCGCACGGCGATTTGGCGTGGCGGAGCGGGTGGCGGGGTGGCCTGTCGCACTATGCGCGCTGCCATTCGTCGTCCTGATCACGCCGCGGCTGTGGACCGCGTTGCTGGGGAACGCGTTCTTCGACGCACATCCGCATGTGATGGCGGCATTCGATATCGTGTTTCGATTGGCCTCCGCGGTGCTGTTCTGGCGGCTCGCCTGGGGCTTGGCTGGGAGCAACCTAGCGGACCGGTTGCGCGGGATCGAGCACTACGGGTTTCTCGCATTCTGCGATCACCTGGTGCTGCTGTGGCTGTTCGGGCCGGTGATCGGATTGGCGACCGGCTCGCTGGGGGCGGGGTTGTATCCGGCGTATCTGCTGGTGCAGCCGTTGCTGGTGCTCGGCGTTACGGTCGTGCTGGGGCAGGTGCTGATGGCGCTCTCTCCGTCAGTCGCGCGGGTGCTCAGTGGCGGCCGGCTGGGCCGATCGGCTTCAGTTACCGCGTGACGGCGGATCGAGCTGGTTCACCCATTCCTGGTTGTGGACGACGGTCGAGCGGACCGGCCGGCCGGCGGCGTCGAGCCAGGGGCGGTAACGGAAGCGCAGTTCGATCAGACGGCAGGTCGTGGCGTCGAGCACCGCGTTGCCGCTGGAGCGCGTGATGCTGCAGTGCGTGACGCTGCCGTTGGTCTCGACGGTGTAGCGTACGCCGACGACCCCGCCCGCGCCGATCACCGCCTCGGCGTTGGGGAAATCCTTGTTCTTGAAGCGGCCCTTGAGGAGGCGGGGCGGCGTCTCGTCGCCACCGTCGCCGTCGCCATTTCCGGAGCGCCCGCTACCGGTGCCGTTCCCTTCGCCGCCTGCGCCGGTCCCTGGTCCGGGAACGGGGGCAGCGCCCGTGGTGGCGTCGCTGCCGGGGCCTGGTGTCAGTGTGACGATAACCGGGGGCGGTGGAACGATCGGGGGGACGATCGGCTTGGGGACGACGAGTTCGGTCGCCTTCGAGCGGAGGTTGGCGGGGGACGCCGCGCCTTCGGGACGGTGGCTTTTCGCGGGGCGGGGGACGATCTTTTCGGGCGGCGGCGGTGGAGGGGGTTTCGGGCCAACCGAAAAGGTCTTCAGCGCATCGGGAATAGCGGTGGGAATGCTGACGCCAAGCCCGAGGATCAGCGCGTAGCCGATGACGGCGCAGAGTATCGCCGCGCTGGCCGCGGATATCAGGCGGTCGCGCGGGTTCGAGTGGACGCCGTACATGCTGGTCAATTGGGGAGGCGTGCGGTGGGAGGCAACTGCGCACGAGGGAGTGAGAACGATCTCGTACTCCGGACGTATTCGGTACGTATCCCGCTTCGACAGATGCACCTCCCCGGCGCAGGCCGGGGTCCAATTGGAAAGGTCGATGTGACGAAGGATCGTCCGTCGTTGCCGCCGTTTCCCAATTGGGCCCCGGCCTGCGCCGGGGCGGTGGTCGCTTTGGGCGAAATTAGGCCTCGGTTTGTGAGCGCATCGGCTCGACGTTGGCAGACCTTCATGTTCGGCAGACATAGAAACGGGCGGTGCGACCCAAGTCACACCACCCGTTTGTGGCACGCGCCGCGGGAGTAAATCCCGCGTCGTCGGTCGGCGCTGGAGCGCCGCCGGCCGGGCTTGCTGTTGCGCTTGGCTTCGCCTTGCGCATCGGCATTCGCCTACAGCTTCGCCGTCAATTCCGGTACGATCTTGAACAGATCGCCGACCAGGCCAATGTCCGCAACCTGGAAGATCGGCGCGTCCTCGTCCTTGTTAATCGCGATGATGACCTTCGAGTCCTTCATGCCGGCGAGATGCTGGATCGCCCCCGAGATACCGACCGCGACATACACTTCCGGCGCGACGATCTTGCCGGTTTGGCCGACCTGATAGTCGTTCGGGGCATAACCTGCGTCGACCGCGGCGCGCGAGGCACCGACGCCGGCGCCCAGCTTGTCCGCGAGCGGATCGATCATCGCGTGGAACTGGTCGCTCGAGGCGAGCGCACGGCCGCCCGAGACGATGATCTTCGCGCTGGTCAGCTCGGGACGCTCGTTCTTCGCAATCTCAGACCCGGCAAAGGTCGACAGACCCTTGTCGCCGGTCGATGCGACCGCTTCGATCGCGCCCGAGCCACCCTCGGTTGCGGCCTTGGCGAACGCCGTGCCGCGGACCGTGATGACCTTCTTGGCGTCGGTCGACTGGACGGTCGCGATCGCATTGCCGGCGTAGATCGGCCGCGTGAACGTATCTTCGCTCTCGACCGACAGGATGTCGCTGATCTGCATGACGTCGAGCAAGGCTGCGACGCGCGGCGCGATGTTCTTGCCGTGCGTGGTCGACGGCGCGACGAACGCATCGTGACTGGCCATCAGCTCGACGATCAGCGGCGCGACGTTCTCGGCGAGGGCATGGGCGAACGCCGCGTCGTCGGCGACGTGCACCTTGCCGACACCGGCGATCTTGGCGGCTTCGGCTGCGACGCCGTCGACGCCCTGGCCAACGACCAGCAGATGGACTTCGCCAAGCTGCGATGCGGCAGTCACCGCCGACAGCGTGGCATCCTTGACGGCCTGACCGTCATGTTCGACCCAGACGAGCGTCTTCACTTGGCCACTCCCATTTCCTTGAGCTTGCCGACCAGCGCGTCGACATCGGCGACCTTGATCCCGGCCGAACGCTTGGCGGGCTCGACCACTTTCAGCGTGGTCAGGCGCGGGGTGACATCCACGCCGAAATCGGCCGGCGTCTTCTGCGCCATCGGCTTAGACTTCGCCTTCATGATGTTCGGCAGCGAGGCATAGCGCGGCTCGTTGAGGCGAAGATCGGTGGTGATGATCGCGGGCAGCTTCAGCGTGTCGGTCTCTGCACCGCCATCGACTTCGCGCGTCACGTTGACCGACCCATCGGCGATCTCGACCTTCGACGCGAACGTGCCCTGGCCCCAGTTCAGGAGACCGGCGAGCATCTGCCCGGTCTGGTTGTTGTCGTCGTCGATCGCCTGCTTGCCGAGGATCACGAGGTCGGGCTTTTCCTCCTCGACGATCTTGGCGAGGATCTTGGCAACGCCCAGCGGCTCGACCTTGGTCTCGCTGACGACGAGGATCGCACGATCGGCACCCATCGCGAGCGCGGTCCGCAGCGTTTCCTGCGATTTCTGCTCGCCGATCGAGACGACGACGATCTCGGTTACGCCCTTGTCCTTGAGGCGGATGGCCTCTTCGACCGCGATCTCGTCGAACGGGTTCATGCTCATCTTGACGTTCGCCAGATCGACGCCCGTTCCGTCCGCCTTCACGCGAGGCTTCACGTTGTAGTCAAGCACGCGCTTGACCGGCACCAGCACCTTCATCGGGGTTCCTTCCAAGGTGAAATCATTCGTTTCGCCCACCTGTTGCCGGGCGAGCGTTGGCGCGACAGATGGCCGTTTCGAGCCGTTTTCGCAAGTCCGGTATGGAAACATCGCTATGCCGTAGCGTCACGGCGAGATGCCGATCGGACCACCTGCCGGACAGTGTACGACATCAACGAAAAAGGGCCCGGACGTTTCCGCCCGAGCCCTGCTTTTCGCAGAATCAGTACGCGTGGTCAGTCGCGATTACGCTGCGACCTTCTGCACCTCTGCGACGATCTTCTTGGCCGCATCGCCAAGGTCGTTCGCCGGAACGATCGCGAGACCGGAGTTCGCGAGGATCTCCTTGCCCTTCTCGACATTCGTGCCCTCGAGGCGGACGACGAGCGGCACCGAAAGGTTCACTTCCTTCGCCGCGGCGACGATGCCGTCGGCGATGATGTCGCACTTCATGATGCCGCCGAAGATGTTGACGAGAATGCCCTTCACGTTCGGATCCGCGAGGATGATCTTGAACGCCGCCGTCACCTTCTCCTTGTTGGCGCCGCCGCCGACGTCGAGGAAATTGGCCGGGAACATGCCGTTGAGCTTGATGATGTCCATCGTCGCCATCGCGAGGCCCGCGCCGTTGACCATGCAGCCGATGTCGCCATCGAGCTTGATGTAGGCGAGGTCGTACTTCGACGCCTCGAGCTCGGCGGGATCTTCCTCGGTCTCGTCGCGCAGTTCGAGCAGGTCCTTGTGACGGAACAGCGCGTTGCCGTCGAACGCGACCTTCGCATCGAGCACCATCAGCTTGCCGTCGTTGGTGACCGCGAGCGGGTTGATCTCGATCTGCTCGGCATCGGTGCCCATGAACGCGTCATACAGCTTCGACGCGGTGTTCGCGGCCTGCTTGGCGAGATCACCGGTCAGCTTCAGCGCAGCAGCGACGGCGCGACCGTGATGCGGCATGAAGCCGGTAGCCTGGTCGATGTCGATCGACTGAATCTTCTCGGGCGTGTCGTGCGCGACCGCCTCGATGTCCATGCCGCCTTCGGTCGAGACGACCATCATCACCCGACCGGTGGTGCGGTTGAGCGTCAGCGCGAGGTAGAATTCCTTGTCGATGTCGACGCCGTCGGTGACGTACAGGCGATTGACCTGCTTGCCCGCGTCACCCGTCTGGATCGTGACGAGCGTGTTGCCGAGCATGTCGGTCGCAGCCGCGCGAACCTCGTCCTCAGTCTTGGCGAGGCGGACGCCGCCCTTGGCATCGGGGCCGAGCTCGACGAACTTGCCCTTGCCGCGGCCGCCGGCGTGGATCTGCGCCTTGACGACATAGAGCGGTCCGGGAAGCTTCTTCGAGGCCTCGACGGCCTCCTCGACGGTCAGTGCCGCGAAACCGGCAGGCACGGGAACGCCGAACTTGGCCAGCAGTTCCTTGGCCTGGTATTCATGGATGTTCATCGGGAAGGCTCCACGCAATTTTTAGGAAACTCGGGAATTGGTTGGGCGTAAAGCACAGGGCGGCCAGCAAATCCACCCTTAAGGCATTTGCAGTTGCGTATCGTTATCAATAGATAGATTTATCGACTGCGAATGGCCTGATCAAAAGCAATTCCTTTGGCGTCGCGCCCCGCCGCCTCTACAGCAGGACCATGGCGATCCGACTCCGCATCATTGCGTTCCGAACCTACTTTGACGGTGCCAATGGTGCATCCGCTCAGCCACGCGCGGCTAAACCTCAAGCGGCCGAATTTTAAGGCGTTTGGAGATTAGTAACCACTTGGGGAGCAGTGTTCCGGACATGACACAGCCCGTCCCCATCCCCCCCGCCGAACCGAAAGGCGAGGAGCTCCGTCAGGCGCTACGCAAGGCCGTCAAGATGCGCGCGCACCTGCGCGATCGGGGCCAGACGCGATTCGAGATCGAGGTGACGGATTTGTCGCTCTCGGGATTTCGTGCGGAGACGAGCTTTACCTTGTGGCCGGGGACGGTGGTATGGCTGACATTGCCGGGGTTGGCTGCGCTCGAGGCGGTGGTCGCGTGGCGTGACAAGTTCAAATACGGATGCGCATTCGCCAAGCCACTGCATCCGGCGGTGTTCGAGCATATCGTGGCACTGAGCCAGCGATAGGCGCGGCTACGTCCGCGCCGATGCGCGAGCGTAGCGATGCGCAATCGCAGGCTCGGCCGGTGGGTCGCCCAAGCGAACCCATCCGACGGCGGCTTTGCCGACCGTAACTTGCCTTAATGTGTTCTCCCGCGAAGGCGGGAGCCCAGTCTGGGTCCCCGCCTTCGCGGGGAAACAATTTTCCTTCAGTCGAACAAGCTCGACACCGACGTTTCATCTGCAATCCGCTTGATCGCCTCGCCGAGCAGCGGCGCGATCTGGAGATGGCGGATCTTGCCGTGGGCGTCCTTGATGACCTCGTGATTCCCGATCGAATCGGTGATCACCAACTCGCGGAGTTCCGAGCCCTCGACTCGCGCTACCGCTCCACCCGAAAGTACGCCGTGCGTGACATACGCGACCACGTCCTCGGCGCCGGCTTCCTTCAACGCCGCCGCAGCGTTGCAGAGGGTCCCTGCCGAATCGACGATGTCGTCGACCAGGATGCAGAAGCGCCCCTCGACTTCGCCGATGATGTTCATCACTTCCGATTCGCCCGCGCGCTCGCGGCGCTTGTCGACGATCGCGAGCGGGGCGTTGTCGAGTCGCTTGGCGAGCACGCGTGCACGGACGACGCCGCCGACGTCCGGCGACACGACCATCAGGTTCTTGCCCTTGAATCGCGCGAGGATATCCGCCGACATCACCGGCGCCGCGTAGAGATTGTCGGTCGGGATATCGAAGAAACCCTGGATCTGGCCAGCATGCAGATCGACCGACAGCACGCGGTTTGCGCCCGCGACGGTGATCAAGTTGGCGACCAGCTTGGCGGAGATCGGCGTGCGCGGGCCGGGCTTACGGTCCTGCCGAGCGTACCCCATGTACGGGATCACCGCGGTGATGCGCCGCGCCGACGCACGCTTCAGCGCGTCGATCATGATGAGCAGTTCCATGAGATTGTCGTTGGCGGGATAGCCGGTCGACTGGATCACGAACACGTCCTCGCCGCGGACGTTCTCGTTAATCTCGACGAAAACCTCCTCGTCCGCGAACCGCCGCACGCTGACGTCGGTCAGCGGGATCTCGAGATAGGCGGAGATTTCCTGCGCCAGCGGCAGGTTCGAATTGCCGGTCATCAGTTTCATGAAGCTATTTCCCGCTCGATATTCCGCACCCCTTAGGCGCAGCTTCCCGTTGGTGGAAGGGTTTGCCCGTCGCCGCGCCGCTCCGTACAGCGGCGGGATGACCGTGATCACCCGTTTCGCCCCCTCGCCCACCGGCCGGCTGCATGTCGGCAACATCCGCACCGCGCTCCACAACTGGATGTTTGCGCGGGCCAATGGTGGCAAGTTCGTGCTCAGGATCGACGATACCGATCCAGAACGTAGCGAGGAGCGGTTCGTGGATGCGATCCGCGCCGATCTCGACTGGCTCGGGATGACGCCCGACGCGGAGGAGCGGCAGTCGGCGCGGTTCGCTCTGTACGAGGCGCGGTTCGCGGCACTGGTCGCGAGCGGGCATGTGTATCCGGCGTATGAGACGACGCAGGAACTGGATTTGAAGCGGAAGATCCAGGCCGGGCGCGGGTTGCCGCCGATCTACGACCGCGCGGCGCTGGCGTTGGACGACGACGCGCGGGCGAAGCTGGAGGCGGACGGCGTGAAGCCGCATTGGCGGTTCAAGCTCGATCACGACTCGGCGATCGCGTGGGACGACCTGATTCGCGGCGTGGCGCATTTCGAGGCGAAGACGATGAGCGATCCGGTAATCCGCCGCGCAGACGGATCGTGGCTGTATATGCTGCCGTCGGCGATCGACGATGCCGAGATGGGGGTGACGCATGTCGTGCGGGGCGAGGACCATGTGTCGAACACCGCGCTCCAGTTGCAGATGTTCGCGGGGCTCGGCGTGGCCCCGCCGCGGTTTGCGCATGAGGCTTTGCTGACGGGGGCGGAGGGCAAGCTGTCGAAGCGGCTCGGCTCGCTCGGCGTCGATCATTTCCGCGAAGTGGGGATCGAGCCGCAGGCAGTGCGGGCGCTGCTGGCGCGGATCGGGACGAGCGATCCGGTCGAGCCGATCGCCGACGCCGCGCCGTTGATCGCGGGGTTCGACTTCGCGCGGTTCGGGCGGGCGCCGGCGCGGTTCGACGAGGCGGAGTTGTCGGCGCTGAACGCGCGGATCCTGCATGCGCTGCCGTATGAGGCGGTGGCTGAGCGGTTGCCGGATGGCATGGACGTGGCGGCGTGGGAGGCTGTGCGGCCGAACCTGGTGACGCTGGCCGATGCGTCGGATTGGTGGGGGGTGATCGAGGGACCAGTTGCCGTCGAGGGTGATATCGATGGGGAGTATCTCGATCAGGCGCTGGTGGCGGCTGGGGAGATCGACTGGTCGAGCGATCCTTGGCACGCGCTGACCGCTCGGTTGAAGGTGGAGACGGGGCGGAAGGGTAAGGCTTTGTTCCTGCCGTTGCGGCTGGCGCTGACGGGGCGGGACCACGGGCCGGACATGGCGGCGCTGCTGCCACTGATCGGACAGGAGCGGGCTTTGGAGCGACTCGCGGCGCGCTAAGCTAGCGTTCCCGAAAGTCCGGTCCCTGAGAAAGCATGTTCTCCCGCGAAGGCGGGAGTCCAGCCTGGGCTCCCGCCTTCGCGGGAGAACAAGGAGGGCGGGCTGCGGCCGATCCGATAGTTGCAGACTATACTTTGCTGGCGGTCACTTGGCCGGCCGTCGGAAGAAGTAACGCACCACACCCTAATCACCACCCCGGCACCCTAATCACCACCCCGGCGAAGGCCGGGGCCCAATTGGGGGACGTCGCGAACGGGCGTCGCGCTCCATTACTCCAACCTTTCCAATTGGGCCCCGGCCTTCGCCGGGGTGGTGCACGTGGCCGAGGAATATGACTGCCAACGCAGTACGGTAGGTTGGTCGAGCCAATTGGGACCGACCGCCAAACATCGCCCGAGAGCGGCGAAACGAGGTTAGCTTACCTCGCCCCCCACCTAACTACCCTTGCCGCCAGAATGTAATGATGTACCATCCCAACCGGCGGTACCTATCTCGCCGCCATCCTCGAGGAGAAGCGAAGGAGACGGTAATGTACGCGGATCGACTGAACCGGACGGGCGGATTCAATCCCGGGAGCTTCGGCGTCGCGCTGGCCATCAACTGCGCGGTGATCGGAGCCTTGTTCTTCGCGGCGCCCAACGTGCTGCCGTTCGTGCCCGACAAGCCGCTCGTCACCTATGTGCCGTACACGCCGCCACCGCCGCCCGAGCCGGTACCGCCCGCCGATCCGCTGGTCCGCCAGCAACCGCGCCCCGCCCCGCGTCCCGACGCACCGATTACGGTAGTGCAGATACCGCAAACCGGTGGCTTCACGGTCGCCCCCGATCCGCTGCCCTACACGCCGCCGATCGGAGTCGAAGGCACCGGAACAGGCACCGTCGCAGTCGATCCGCCGAAAGCCGCACCGGTATTCGTCCAGCCCGGCATCGACCCGCGCTATGCCGCCGAGTTCCAGCCTAGCTACCCGTCCGAAGAACGCCGCGCCGAACGCGAGGGCCGGGTCGTGGTGCGCGTGTTGGTCGGGACCGACGGCCGCGTGAAGCAGGTCGAGCGAGTCAGCGCGACCACCGACGCTTTCTACCGTGCGACGTTCGACCGCGCGCTGGCGAAATGGCGGTTCAAGCCTGCGACTTGCGACGGCGTTCCGGTTGAGGCGTGGAGATCAATGGCGCTGACGTTTGTCCTCCAGAACTAAAGCTTGAGGGGGCGGGGCTGGCCTAGCCGGCTCCGTCCCCCTATCTTGACGCGCATGGGCTTTTTCAGTCGTTTCACGCCGATCGTCGCCTATCGCGACCTGCGGCTCTTCCTCAGCCAGCGCCGGCCGTACGAGCTCATCTTTCTCGTGGCCGCGCTCGGCGTCACCAGCTTCCTGATCTACGCGTTCATGAAGGATTCGTACGTCGAGAAGGAATATCGCCCGAAGATCATCTATGTCGAGCAATGGCCGGCGGATCGCACCGATGCGCAGATCGTCGCTCAGCAGAAGATCGACGCGCCGATCAAGGCCAAGGCGGTCGCCGAGCAAAAGGCCCGCGAGGACGCGCAGCGCGAGTCGTTCAAGCGGCTGGACGACAAGCTGAAGGCCATGGGCATCTGACCCAGTCCGACACGCGCTGGATGGGGGTTGCGCTGGCCTTAGCCGAGCGCAGCCGCGGACGGACCGCACCCAATCCCAATGTCGGCTGCGTGATCGTCGCCGATGGTCGCGTGGTCGGGCGCGGCTGGACGCAGGCGGGCGGGCGACCGCATGCCGAGGCGATGGCGTTGACCGAGGCTGGCACGAACGCTCGGGGGGCTACGGCTTACGTGACGCTGGAGCCGTGCGCGCATCAGTCTCCGCGTGGGCCCGCGTGCAGCGAACTGCTGATCGAGGCAGGCGTTGCGCGTGTCGTTGCCGCCCTCGAAGACCCCGACGCACGAACGGCAGGCCAGGGTTTTGCCCGGCTGGAGGCCGCCGACATCACGGTGACGCGCGGTGTTCGAGCGGACGAGGCCGGACGTTCGATGGCCGGCTTTCTCACGCGGCAAGCGTTTGATCGCCCTCACGTCACACTCAAGCTCGCGACGTCGCTCGACGGCTGCATCGCGATGGCGGACGGGTCGAGTCGCTGGATCACTGGTCCGCAAGCACGGATGCACGCGCATCTCGAGCGGAGTCGGCACGAGGCGATTCTCGTTGGCCGCGGTACGTATGACGCCGACGCTCCGCGACTCGACGTACGGTTGCCGGGTCTGGAAGCTCGCGGACCATTGCGTGTGCTTTTATCCTCGACTGTCCGAAACGTGCCCGGCTTGACCGTCATCGACGAGCCGCATGACATCGCCACCCTCCCCCGCGTCGACCACGTCCTCGTCGAAGGCGGCGCGGCCGTAGCGTCGGCGTTCCTCGCGGCCGATCTGGTCGACCGGCTCCTTCTCTACCGCGCGCCCATCCTGATCGGCAGCGGCAAGCCCGCACTCCGCGACATCGGCCTCACGGACCTGAGCGAAGCGCACGGCCGCTGGGCGATCGTTGATGCGCGGCAACTTGGCATGGACCGGCTCGAGGTCTACGAGCGCGAACGAAACGAGGCATAATGTTTACCGGAATCATCACCGACATCGGCACGGTCGCGCGCGTGGAGTCGCCCGGCGACACGCGTGTCGTAGTCAGCACCGCCTATGATACCGCCACCGTCGATCTCGGCGCGTCGATCTCCTGCTCGGGCGTGTGCCTGACCGTCGTGGATAAAGGCCCGAGCTGGTTCGCGGTCGACGTTTCGGGCGAGACGATCAGCCGTACCGCCAAGGACCAATGGACCGAGGGCCGCAAGTTCAACCTCGAACGCGCGATGAAGCTCGGCGACGAGCTCGGCGGCCATATCGTTACGGGCCATGTCGACGGGCTCGGCACCGTCGTCGCGCTCGCGGAGGAAGGCGGATCGCACCGCGTCACCATCCGCGCGGGTTCAGACATCGCGCCGTTCATCGCGGCCAAGGGTTCGGTGACGGTCGACGGCGTCTCACTCACGGTAAACAGCGTTCAAGACATCGACGGGGAGGTCGAATTCGGCCTCAACATCATCCCGCATACCTGGGCGGTCACCACGCTCGGAACGACCCAGATGGGGCAGTCGGTCAATATCGAGATCGACGTCCTCGCCCGCTATCTCCAACGCATGGAGCATTACCGTGTCAAAGCCAGCTGAACTCGCCCGTCTCAAGCACGGCTATCTATCGAGCCCCGAAGAGATCATCGACGAGGCGCGCAACGGCCGGATGTTCATCTTGGTCGACGACGAGGATCGCGAGAACGAGGGCGATCTCGTCATCCCCGCGCAGATGGCGACGCCGGAGAAGATCAACTTCATGGCGAAGTTCGGTCGCGGGCTGATCTGCCTCGCGCTGACCAGGGATCGCACCGAGGAACTCGGGCTCGAACTGATGAGCCGCAATAACGGCACCCGGCACGAAACCGCGTTCACCGTATCGATCGAGGCGCTCGAAGGCGTGACGACCGGTATCTCGGCCGCCGATCGCGCGCGCACCATCGCCGTCGCGGTCGACGCGACCAAGGGCAAGCCGGACATCGTCACCCCCGGCCACGTCTTCCCGCTGGTCGCGCGCGACGGTGGCGTGCTGATCCGCGCCGGCCATACCGAGGCGGCGGTCGACGTTGCGCGGCTCGCCGGGCTCAACCCCTCGGGCGTGATCTGCGAGATCATGAACGAGGACGGCACGATGGCGCGGATGGACGACCTGGTCACCTTCGCGCAGTTCCACAACGTCAAGATCGGCACGATCCGCGACCTGATCGCCTATCGCCGCCGCCACGATCACCTCGTCGAGAAGCGCGCCGAGGCGAAGTTCACCTCCGAATGGGGTGGCGACTGGAGCGCGCTGACGTTCTGGAACAAGGCCACCGGCACCGAGCAGGTCGCGCTGGTCAAGGGCAAGATCGACCCCGCCAAGCCGACGCTGGTCCGCATGCACGCGCTGTCGCCGTTCGCGGATATCTTCGGCGAATCGGGCGATCGCGGCCGGATCCTCGCCCGCTCGATGCAGATGATCGCGGACGAAGGCGCGGGCGTGATCGTCGTGATCAACCGGCCGCGCAGCAACACCTTCACCTCGGCGGTGATGAAGAAGGCCGGCGCGGAGATCACCCCGGACATGGAGGAACTGCGCGACTACGGCGTCGGCGCGATGATCCTGACCGAACTCGGAGTCCACGACATGGTGCTGATCACCAACACGCACCACACGCTGGTCGGCCTCGACGGCTACGGCCTGTCGATCGTCGGCGAGCGCCCGATCGCGTCCCTGAACACGGAAAAGAGCAACTGATGGCGCATCTCCTCATCGTCGAAGCCCGGTTCTACGATCACCTCAACGACCTGTTGGTCGAAGGCGCGAAGGCCGCGATCGAAGCTGCCGGCCACACGCACGAGACGATCACCGTACCCGGCGCGCTCGAAGTCCCCGGCGCGATCGCGCTGGCGGCCGAGAGCGAGACGTTCGACGCGTATGTCGCGCTGGGCGTGGTGATCCGCGGCGAAACCTATCATTTCGAGATCGTCGCGGGCGAGAGCGCACGCGGCATCATGCAGCTGACGATGGACGGCCTGCCGATCGGCAACGGCATCCTGACCACGGAGAACGAGGCGCAAGCCTTGACCCGCGCGAAGCCCACCGAAGGCGACAAGGGCGGCGGGGCGGCAAATGCGGCGCTGGCGATGCTGGCGCTTAAGGACCGCTTCATCGCATGACTGTGCCGGTGCTCCTGACGGAGCGCCTGTTGCTCCGGCCCTTGGGACCGGAGGATGCCGAGGCGTGGTATGCGTTCCACGCCGATCCCGTCACGATGCGCCATCTCAGCGGCGTGCAATCGCGCAGCGTTGCCTGGCGTGGTCTGTGCGCGATGGCGGGTGCGTGGAGCATTCGCGGCTTCTCGATGTTCGCGGTGACGCTGCGCGATACCGGCGAATGGATCGGTCGCGTCGGTCCGTGGCAGCCCGAAGACTGGCCGGGGACGGAGATCGGCTGGGGGCTGGCATCGCAGTTTGCCGGACGCGGGTTCGCGCGCGAGGCCGCGACGGCGACGATCGACTATGTGGTGGATGTGCTCGGCTGGACCGACATCATCCACACCATCGCACCCGACAACGTGGAGTCGATCGCGCTCGCGGGGCGGCTCGGGTCGACCAACCGCGGCCGAACGAAACTCCCCCCGCCGCTCGAAGCGCTGCCGGTGGACGATTGGGGCCAGAGTGCTGCCGCCTGGCGAGCGCGGAGAGCAGGCCGTGGGTAACGTGATCAACCTGCGGCTCGTCCGGAAACAGCGGGCTCGTGACGAGGCTTCGTCGACGGCGGATCGGAACCGCAGGCTGTTCGGGCGGACCACGGCGCAGAAGGCTGCGGACGCAGCTGCGAAGATTCGGATCGAGAGGACGCTCGACGGTGCGAGGCGCGATGCCACCTCCGACACGTTCGAGGAATAACCTCGCCCTCGTCTTGCCGACGGCCGCTGCGGGTCCCTCCCCTTGCGAGCGCCAGACCGAACCAACGTCCAACCTACGATCGTCCTCCTGACGGGGGAGGATCGATGAGGCCCGCATTCGACAAATAGCGGCTCGCTTACCGAATGGTCGGTCGTGCACCCTGAAGACAGTCGCGGCCTCGACCGCCTAGCCCGCCCCTGCGCAGGAACGTCCCACGTCGCGCACCGTTATGCCTGCGTAACAAGGGGGCTATCATGATCTCGGATGCGAATGCGACGTGGCTCGCCAAGCTCGGCTTTGCCGCGCGCGGCGTCGTGTATATCCTCGTCGGCTGGTTCGCGGTCGACGCGGCGCTGCACGGTGGCGAGATCGCCGACAACCAGGGTGCGATCGGATCAATGGCGGGCGGACCGCTCGGCCCGGTGCTGCTGGCGATCGTCGCGGCGGGGCTGCTCGGCTATGCGATCTGGCGGCTGACCGAGGCTGCGGCGAACCCTGAGCAGATCACCCGTGATGCCAAGGGCAGCCTCAAGCGGATCGGTCACATCGTCAGCGGCATCGCGCATCTGATCCTCGCCTGGACCGCGACGCGGCTTGCGCTCGATCTGGGCAAGGGGAAGATAGCCGTCTCGCCCGGCGACGAGAGCGCCCGCGACTGGACCGCGTTGCTGCTCGACCAGCCGGCCGGGCGTGTGCTGGTCGGCGCGGTCGCGGTCGGCGTGCTGCTCGCCGCGTTCCAGCAGGCGCAAAAGGCGTGGCGCGGCGACTTCATCCACGACCTGCGCGGCGATGCCCCCGCGCCCGGCTATGTCTGCACGATGGGCCGGATCGGCTACGGCGCGCGCGCGCTGGTGTTCCTGATCGTCGCGGGGCTGTTCGGACTCGCTGCGTGGACCGCGCATGCGAGCGACGCGGGCGGCGTGGCGGAGGCGCTGGAGCGGCTGCAATCGCAACCCGGCGGCAAGTGGTTGCTCGCGTTGACCGGGATCGGTCTCGCGCTGTTCGGCGCGTACAGTCTAGTCGAAGCTCGCTTCCGGCGCCTCCATGTCGACCTGCCGGGGACCGATTAAAGTGAACGACAGCATATCGTTAAGGTGCCGATGCTAGCGGACGGCGGCATGTACACGATCAGCTTCGACGTCCCGACCAAGACACTCAACATCGTCACCGAGGGGTTCTGGTCGGTGGCGACGACGGCGGCGTTCTCTGCGGAACTGCTCGCCCGGGGATCGGCAGCGCGGCTGTATCACGGCCGGTTCGTCGTGCTCGCCGACCTGCGCAAGGCCGCGATCCAGCCGCTGAAGGTCATCGATGCGCTGGAAGTGATGATGCCCAAGGCGTTGAAGGTGACATCCGCGCCGATCGCGGCGGTAGTCGCGTCGCATTTGGCCAAGCTGCAGACCGAACGCTATCTGAAGGCGGAGAACTGCCGGACGTTCCTCGATATCGACGAGGCGAAGGCATGGCTCGCGGGCGACCGCCACGCCTGACAGCTTCAGTCCTTCGTGGTCTGATCCGGTGAGACCGTTTCCAGCAACGCCGCCTCGACCTCTTCGATCGTGATGCCGAACGCGCCGGCAAGCCCCGCCACCGACGCGCCGCGATCGGCGAGCGTGCGGATACGCGCGGTGTCGACGATGGTCTTGTAGCTACGGGTGTCGCGGTCGGTCTTGGATTCCGCGCCACTGCGCGCGAGCACGCCCGAGCGGCGGCGTTTGGAAATCTTCAGCGCCTCGATATCGTTGGTCGGCGGTGCATCGAGCCGGGCCTTGATCCGCTGATCCTCCTCGATCCGACGCGTCTCGCGGGCGCGTTCGCGCTCCTGAGTCTGGAGATCACGCTGGGCGGCGCGCGACTCGGATCGTTGTTCGGACGCGGCAAGCCGCTCCTTCGTGCGCTGCTCACGGCCGTTGGCGCGCTCCTCCGCCCGTTTCGCGGCCCGGTCGGCGGTGCCGGGCATGAGCGGCCCCGTTCCCCTGCCGCCGCTCGGCCAGCCGTCGGTCATTAGATATCCTGTCGTCACCGGTACGCTACCCAGAGCGCGGAAGGGCGCTGCTAGGCCATGGTGGCGCGGGTGACCAGAGGCAGACCTCGTGATCCTCCCCCGCCAAGGGGGCATCATCGTAGGTGACGGAGGGGGGGACACGGAACGGACGTTGGCGCACGCCTCCCCCTCCGTCAGGCTGGCGCCTGCCACCTCCCCCTTGCGGGGGAGGATCGAGCGTCTTTCAGCCGTTACGCGTTGGCGGTTTCGAGCGCGGGGTAGTCGATATAGCCCTCGGGGCCCTGGCTGTACCACGTCTTCGCGTCGTCCTTCGCGAGCGGTGCGCCGGTGCGCAGGCGCTCGGGCAGGTCCGGGTTCGCGATGAACGTGCGGCCGAAGGTGATCGCGTCGGCATTGCCCGAGTCGAGTTCGGCCTGCGCCTCCTCGACGGTCGTGTAGTCCGAGTTCACGATCAGCACGCCGTTGAACACCTTGCGGATCGCCGGGCTGAGCTTCGGCACGTCGGTCTTGCCGAAGGTGCCGTCGGGGCCGGGCTCGCGCAGTTCGAGGAACGCGATGCCGAGATCGGACAGCGCCTTGGCGGCTGCGGTGAACAGCGCCTCGGGGTTGCTGTCGTCGACACCCTGCGAATCGCCGTTGGGCGACAGGCGGACGCTGACGCGATCGGCCCCTGCGACCGAGATCACGCGCTCGGCGACTTCACGGAGCAGGCGGACGCGGTTCTCGATCGAGCCGCCATATTCGTCGGTGCGGAAATTCGCGTTGTCGCGCAGGAACTGGTCGATCAGATAACCATTGGCCGCATGGATCTGCACGCCGTCAAAGCCTGCCGCCAGCGCGTTCTTCGTTGCCAGCTCGTAGTCGGCCAGCAGGCGCGGAATCTCGTTGGTCTCGAGCGGACGCGCGACCTCGAAGTCCTTCTTTCCCTCGAACGTGTGCGCCTGGCCTTCGGTCGCGGTTGCCGACGACGACACGGGCTGGGTCTCGTACACCGACGAATGGCCCTGGCGACCCATGTGCCACAGCTGCGCGACGATCCGGCCGCCGGCGGCATGGACCGAGTCGGTGACGGGCTTCCAGGCGGCGACCTGCGCATCGGTCCACAGGCCCGGCGCGAACGGCCAGCCGAGGCCCTCACGGCTGATGCCGGTGGCTTCCGAGATGATCAGACCGGCGCTCGCACGCTGCGTGTAATATTCGACCATGATGTCGGTCGGCACCGCATCCCTGTCGGCACGCCCGCGGGTGAGCGGCGCCATGATGATGCGGTTCGGCGCTTCGACGGCACCAAGGGTAATGGGATCGAATAGGCTAGGCATGGGGGCTCCTTATTGGCCTGACGGGCGGAAGATAGGAGGCTACAGGGCGGCATGCATCGCCCCGACCCGCAAAGATTATCTAGCGTGCCCGATACGCCGCACGGTTTGACGCCGGTTGCGGAAAGTGTTGCCGCGCCGGGACTTATCGCCTTTGCGGCGCTTCTAGCGGCGAACGTCGCACTCGCATTCGGCCCGTGGTTCGTCCGCGCGACCGAGGTCGGGCCGGTGGCCGCGGGATTCTGGCGCCTCACGCTGGCGGTACCGTTCCTGATCGCGTTGGCGGTCCAGCAAGGCGCGCGGCCGACCCGGTTGAGTCGCGGCGTATGGATCGGGTTGATCGTCGGCGGCGTGTGCTTTGCGGCGGATCTCGGCGCGTGGCATCTCGGCATCCGGCGCACGACGCTCGCCAATGCAACGCTGTTCGGCAATGCGGCGACGCTGATCTTCCCTATCTACGGCTTCCTGATCGCGAAGACATGGCCAACGCGTACTCAGGGATGGGCGCTGGTGCTGGCGGCGACGGGCGCTGCGCTGTTGCTGGGGCGGTCGTATCAGCTCGATGCGAAGAACCTCGTGGGCGACCTGCTCTGCATTCTCGCGGGGCTGCTTTATACGGTCTATTTCATCCTCATGGCACGCGCGCGAGAGACGTTGGCGCCGCTGTCCGCGCTGACCTTGTCGACGCTGGCGGGGATCGTGCCGTTGCTCGTGTTCGCGCTGGCGATGGGCGAGCGGGTGATGCCGACGCACTGGGGGCCGCTGATCGGGCTCGCTCTGTGCAGTCAGGTGCTCGGGCAAGGCCTAATGATCTATGCGCTCGGCCGCTTCTCGCCGCTGGTGATCGGGATCGCGTTGCTGATCCAGCCGGTGGTCGCCGGCGTCGTGGGCTGGCTGGTCTATGGCGAGCGGCTCGGCGCGGCGGATCTGGTCGGCGTGGTGATGGTGGCGGTCGCGCTGGTGCTCGTCCGCCGGGGACCTCCCCCGGAAGTCCCCCTTGAAGACGCGCTTGATACGTCTGATTTTGAACGGCAGGAGACGGTATGACCCAGGACCTTACGCTCGACGAAATCCGCGCCCTGCTGGCGCCCGGCATCGCCGCCAACGCGGCGTTCGACGGCTGGAGCGATGCCGCGCGCGACATGGCTGCGCAGGCCGAGGGGGTCGACACCGACATCGCCGCGCTCGCGTTCAAGGACGGGCCGGTCGACATGATCGACGCGTGGTTCGCGCATATCGACGGCGTCATGCTCGCCGCGGTCCCGCCCGAGAGGCTGGCGCTGATGAAGATCCGCGAGAAGATCACCGCGCTGGTCGAGGCGCGGCTCGACGCGACGTCGATCGATCGCGAGTCGCTGCGGCGCGCGCTGGCGATCCTCGCGCTCCCGCAGAATCTGGCGAAGGCGACGCGGCTTGGCTGGCGGACGGTCGACAGCATCTGGCGCGCGGCCGGCGACGTCGCGACCGACTATAATTACTACACCAAGCGGACGATCCTGCTCGGCGTGTACGCGTCGACGATCACGGTCTTCCTCGACGACGAGAGCGAAAGCCTCGCCGACACCCGCGCGTTCCTCGGTCGTCGCATCAACGGGATCATGCAGTTCGAGAAGGCCAAGGCCGGGTTCCTCAAGCGCACCGAACATGGTTTCAGCCTGTCGCGATTCGTTGGCCGCCTGCGCTATCCGACTGCCTGAAGCCACCAACGATCCGCTAAGTACTTCTGGCGCCAAGCTTTCGTCAGGATCGCGAGGCGTTGAGACGGTCGTAACCAACGACGGTTAGGGCTTCCCTTCCCCGGGCGTTACTGATAATCACTCGCATCATGGACACTCGCCCCGATCGTTCCGTCAGCCTCGAAACGCTGCCTCGCAAGCAGCATGGCATCGTTGCCGCGATCGAATGGGCGCGACTTGCCGATCCTGAGGCGCGTCGCCTCCGCGAACTCGGCTTCGACGAGGGTGTCGATGTCGAGGTTTTGCACCGCGCGACGCTGGGCCAGGGCCCGATCGCCTGCCGCATCGGCCGGATGACCGTCGCGCTCCGCCGTGCGGTCGCCGGCGCGATCCACGTCTCGCCAATGCCTGCCGCGGCTGAATAATCCCATAAAATGAATGCAGCACCGCTGGTTGCGCTGGTCGGCAATCCCAATGCCGGCAAGAGCGCGCTGTTCAATGCGCTGACGGGTGCGCGCCAGAAGGTCGGCAATTACCCCGGCGTCACGGTCGAGCGAAAGGTCGGGCGGCTGATGCTCGACGACGGCCGGCCGATCGAACTGGTCGACCTGCCCGGCGCGTACAGCCTCGAACCCTCCTCCCCCGACGAGCGCGTGACTCGCGATGTCGTCACCGGCACGCAGGACGGCGAGCGCCTCCCCGACGCACTGGTCGTCGTCGTCGATGCCGCCAATCTCGACAACCATCTCCGCTTCACGCTCCAGTTGATCGCGCTCGGCCTGCCGGTCGTCGTCGCGCTCAACATGGTCGATCTCGCCGAGCGCGACGGCCTGAAGCTCGACCCCAAGGTGCTCGAACGCGAACTCGGCGTGCCGGTGATCCCGACCGTCGCAGTGCGCAAGCGTGGCCTCGACGAGTTGAAGGCGGCGCTGTCCGGCATCGTCGTCAACGGCCCGATGCGCCTGCGCAAATCCGACGGAAGCGTCCAAGACGACATCGTCACGCTCCAGCGCCGCGCGCGCCAGATCGCGACGTCGGCGACCGTCTCCGAGACGCAGGTCCGCCGCTGGACGCACATGCTGGACGCGGTCGCGCTGCATCCTGTTGCTGGCCCGATCCTGCTGCTCGCGATCATGTTCCTGATGTTCCAGGCGGTGTTCAGCTGGGCGCAGCCGTTCATGGACGCGATCGATGCGGGCTTCACCGCGTTGCAGGGGTTCCTGACCGCCGAACTCCCCGATTCGCTGCTGCGGTCACTGCTGGTCGACGGCGTGATCGCCGGCGTCGGCGCGGTGATCGTATTCCTGCCGCAGATCCTGATCCTGTTCCTCTTCATCCTCGTGCTCGAGGCGAGCGGCTACATGGTCCGCGCGGCGTTCCTGATGGACCGGGTGATGGCGAGCGTCGGGCTGTCCGGTCGCGCGTTCATCCCGCTGCTGTCGAGCTTCGCCTGCGCGATCCCCGGCATCATGGCGACGCGGACGATCGACGACGAGAAGGACCGGCTGACCACGATCCTGATCGCGCCGCTGATGACGTGTTCGGCGCGCCTGCCGGTCTACACGCTGATCATCGGCGCGTTCATTCCGAACACGCAGGTGCTGCCGTTCGTCGGGTTGCAGGGCATCGTCATGCTCGGGCTGTACGTGATGGGCATCGTCGGCGCGTTCGTCGCGGCGCTGGTGCTGCGCCGGACGGTGACCAAGGGCGTGTCGTCGGGCTTCATGATGGAGATGCCCAAATACCAGTGGCCGCAGTGGCGCGACGTCGGCATCGGCCTGTGGAGCCGCGCGCAGATTTTCCTGAAGCGCGCCGGCGGGATCATCCTGACCTCGACGATCATCCTGTGGGTGCTGCTGAGCTTCCCCAAGCCGCCCGAACAGCCCGTTGGCGCGCCGAAGATTTCGGCGGTCGATTATTCGGTCGCCGGCCGCATCGCCAACGGCATCGCGCCGATATTCGCACCGATCGGCTTCAACCGCGACATCGTCCTCGCGCTGATCCCGGCGATGGCCGCCCGTGAAGTCGCGGTCGCGGCGATTGGCACGGTCTATGCGATCGACGATCCCGACAGCAACCAGGGCGGAAAGGCGATGATCGAGAACCTCCGCGGTCGCTGGAGCCTGCCGACCGCGCTCGCCTTCCTGATGTGGTTCGTGTTCGCACCGCAGTGCATTTCGACGATCGCCGTCACCCGTCGCGAGACCAATGGGTGGAAATGGCCCGCCTTCATGGTTGGCTATTTGTTCGCCGCCGCCTACATCATGGCCGGAATCACATATTGGCTGGCGGTGTTCGCCGGCCTCTGAGGGACATCATGGCAGGCAGCGTCAACAAGGTCATCATCGTCGGCAATCTGGGTCGCGACCCGGAGAGCAAGGCGTTCCAGAACGGCGGCAAGGTCGTCAACCTGCGCATCGCGACATCCGAGTCCTGGAAGGACAAGATGTCGGGCGAGCGCAAGGAAAAGACCGAATGGCATTCGGTCGCGATCTTCAACGAAGGTCTCGCGAACGTCGCAGAGAAGTTTCTCCGCAAGGGCTCGAAGGTGTATATCGAGGGCGCGCTCCAGACCCGGAAGTGGCAGGACGCGCAGGGCCAGGACAAATATTCGACCGAGATCGTGCTGCAGGGCTTCAACAGCGTGCTGACGATGCTCGACGGCCCGAATGGCGGCGCTGGCGGTGGTGCAGGCGGCGGCGGTGGTAGCCGCGGCGGTGGCGACGACTGGGCCGGCGGTGGCGGCGGCAACGACTTTGGCGGTGGTTCGTCGGGCGGCGGCGGTGGTTACGGCGGCGGCGGCGGCGGCGGTGGTCGTGGCGGCAGTGCACCTTCGGGTGGCGGTGGCGGCGCACGCGGCGGCAGCTTCGGCCAGACCGGCGGCTTCTCGGACGATCTCGACGACGACGTGCCGTTCTGATTGCCGTGACGACGCTGTATTCCGTTCCCAATACCGCCACGTTCGACGAGGCCGAGCGCTCGCGCGTGATCTCGGCCTACGACGTTGCCGGTGCGCGCGCGAAGGGCCAGCTCGACGACATCGTCGCGTTTGCAGCCGAGCTCTGCGGCGCCCCGGTCGCGTTGCTGAGCCTGGTCGAGGAGGAATATCAGCGTTTCCTGGCGCGGACCGGCTTCGACCTGGAGCAGACTCCGCGTAGTATGTCGTTCTGCGCGCACGCGATGCACCATCACGAGGTGATGGAAGTGCCCGACGCGCAGGCCGATCCGCGCTTCGTCGACAACCCGCTGGTGACCGGCGAGCCGTATGTGCGGTTCTATGCCGGCGCGCCGCTCGTCTCCAGCGAGGGCGTGCCGCTGGGCGCGCTTTGCGTGCTCGCGAACGAGCCTCGCGAAGGCCTGACCCGGTTCCAGCGCGACGGCCTCACGCTGCTGGCCAAGGCGGCGATGGGCCGGCTCGACGATCGCCGCACCGCACGCGAGCAGGCGATGGCAGAGGCTGAGGCCCGCCGCACGCTGGAAGCGAGCGACCTTAAGTTTCGCACGCTCGCCGACACGATGCCGCAGATGGTGTGGTCGACGCTGCCCGACGGCTTCCACGATTACTTCAACGCTCGGTGGTACGAATTCACCGGCACGCCCGTGGGTACGACCGATGGCGAAGGCTGGAACGACATGTTCCATCCCGACGACCAGGATCGCGCCTGGGCGATCTGGCGCCAGTCGCTAGACACCGGCGAGCCGTACAACATCGAATACAGGCTTCGGCATTTCGACGGCACGTACCGCTGGGTGCTCGGCCGTGCGCTGCCGGTGCGCGACGAAAGCGGCGCGATCCAGCGCTGGTTCGGGACGTGCACCGACATCCACGAACAGAAGCTCGCCTATGAAGAGCGCGAGGTCATCAGCCAGGAGCTGAGCCACCGCATCAAGAACATCTTCGCGGTGATCGCCGGACTGATCGCATTCTCCGCGAGAGGCAAACCGGAGTTCGCCGGGATCGCGACCGATTTGCGCCACCGGATCAACGCGCTGGGCCGCGCGCACGACTTCGTTCGTCCGCACAGTGCCAACTCACGACCATCGATGGCGCAGAATAGCCTGCATGGCTTGCTGCACGAACTGTTCGAGCCGTATCAGCGAATCGATGGCGCCCGTGTCAGCGTCGTGGGCGACGATGTGACGATCGATGATCGTTCCGCGACTCCGCTCGCGTTGATGTTTCACGAACTTGCGACCAACGCGACCAAATACGGTGCGCTAGCGACCGAACTCGGCACAGTGCGGATCACCGTCGCGGCCAATACCGATACGGTAACATTGCACTGGCGAGAGGTGGGAGGTCCGTCCGTTACCAAGCCTACGACACCACCGGGTTTTGGCACGCAATTGATCGAGATGAGCGCGGTGCGTCAGTTAGGCGGCAACGTGAACCGGACGTGGAACGAAGACGGCCTGATCGTCGCCCTGACTATTCCGAAGACCGCGTTCAGCCGCTGACGCGAATGACGTCGTCGTGCGCGCTTGTGTCGTCGTTGCATGCCAAAGCGGCAGCCGCGAGGATGGCCGCATCGCTGAACGGCTTGCGAATATAGCCTAGGCAATCCGCATCGCCGATCTGGGCGGGGTTTGCAGTCACGAACACGACCTTTACGCCGTAGTCCTGCGCCATCCGCCTGGCGATCTCAGGCCCGGTCGGGCCGTCGCGCAGGTTGATGTCGACGAACGCGAAGTTGCAACCCGGCGCCGCCGCGATCGCGCTGTCTCGGTCCGCCGCGATCCCCGCGACGCCGTAGCCGGCATCCATGAGGATTCTCTCGAGGTCGAGCGCGACGAAGATTTCGTCTTCGACAATGAGGGCGGTCTTGGTCATCGGCGAAGTAACCAGTCGCCCGCTGATCGGTTCCGCCAAATCGGTGATTTAGATCAACCGCTTGTCCCGATATGGTCGGATCGTCACCGGTTCCCCAATCGATTACCGTCTCAGCAGGAATACCGCGTGCTCGGCAAGCAGGTTGGCACCGCCCGCGCCGGTGCGCTTGTCGCCCGACAGGAACCAGGCGTCCTCGACGGTGATCCCGCGCGCTTTCACGAAGGCGCGGAAATCGTCGATCGTGACGTGGTGGATGTTCGGCGTGTCGTACCAGCTCTCGGGCAATTGCCGCGTTACCGGCATGCGGCCGCCCCACAATAGCGACAACCGCACGCGCCAATGCGCGAAATTGGGGAAGCTGACGAACGCACGTCGGCCGATCCTCAGCAGATGATCGAGCACGAGATCGGGCGCGCGTGCGGTCTGCAACGTCTGGCTGAGGATCGCGTAATCGAAGCTGCCGTCGGGATAGCCGGCGAGGTCGATATCCGCATCGCCCTGGATCACCGACAGGCCGCGCGCGACCGCCGACGCCACGTTGTGCGCATCGATCTCCAACCCGCGTGCATCGACGTCGCGGGTATCGCGGAGTGCGGCCATGAGCGCGCCATCGCCACAGCCGATGTCGAGCACCCGACTGCCCTGCGCGACGTTCTCGGCGATTACGGCAAGGTCGGTACGTAAGTTCATGGTGCGGTCCGCAGTTGCTCGGCCAAGCCCGGCGCGAGCCTCTCCATGTAGCGATCGGCGCGGACGAGAGGATGGAAACCGAGGCCCGCATACACGCCGTGCGCATCGGCGGTGACGAGCCCGAACCTGCGCAACCCGGCAAACGACGGATGCTCGAGGAACCAGCTTACCATCTGGCGCCCTAGCCCCTGCCCGCGCACGGATTCCTCGACCCATACGTCCGCCAGCCACGCGAAGGTCGCGTGATCGGTGATCATCCGCGCGAACCCGACCTGCGCTTCGTCTTGGTATGCGCCGAGGCAATGCGAGCCGGCGATCGCCCGTTCGACCAGACCGCGCTCGATCCCTGGCGACCAGTAACTGCTCGCAAGCCACCCGTGGATGCGGTCGACCTGCAACCTGGTTGCGTCGTCCGACAGGATGATCGTCATCGGCCGGCCCTCAGGAAGCCGTCGACGACGCGGTTGAGATCGGGCGCCTCCAGCAGGAACGCGTCATGGCCATACGGGCTCGACAGTTCGACGAAACTGACCGGCGCGCCGGCTGCGTTCAGCGCCTGGACGATCGCACGCGACTCGGCGGTCGGATACAGCCAGTCGGTGTCGAAACTGACGAGGCAGAACCGCGATTTAGTTGCGCGGAAGGCGTTGGCGAGAAGCCCGCCATGCTCCTCAGCCAAGTCGAAATAATCCATCGCCCGCGTAATGTAGAGGTACGAGTTCGCATCGAACCGGTCGGTAAACGCGAGCCCCTGATGGCGGAGATAGCTCTCGACCTGGAAATCCGCGTCGAACCCGAACGACTTCGCGTCACGTGCCTGGAGCCGCCGCCCGAACTTCTCGGTCAGCCCCGCTTCGGACAGATAGGTGATGTGCGCCGCCATCCGCGCGACCGCGAGCCCCGCGGTCGGCGCGTCGTCGTCATGATACTCGCCGCCACGCCAGTTCGGATCCGCCATTACCGCCTGCCGCCCGACCTCATGGAACGCGATGTTCTGCGCCGTATGCCGCGCGGTCGAGGCGATCACGACGCAGGCCTTCACGCGGTCGGGGAAGGTCGCGGGCCAGCTCAGTGCTTGCATCCCGCCCATCGATCCACCGACCACCGCGTGGAGCACGCCGACGCCGAGATGATCGAGCAGCATCGCCTGCGCACGCACCATGTCGCGGATCGTGATGACCGGGAAACTCATCGCCCACGGCCGTCCGGTCGCCGGGTTGATCGTCGCGGGGCCGGACGTGCCCATGCAGCTGCCGAGCACGTTCGCGCAGACGATGAAGTGCCGCGCGGGGTCGATCGGCCTGCCCTCGCCGACCATCCGCGTCCACCAGCCAGGCTTGCCGGTCCGGGGGTGGTGCGACGCGACATGCTGGTCGCCGGTCAGCGCGTGACAGATCAGGATGGCGTTCGACGCATCGGCGTTGAGCGTGCCGTAGGTCTCGTAGGCGATATCGACCGGCGACAGCAGGACGCCACCGTCTAGCCGCAACGGCCCCGGCAACGTGACGCGCCGCGCGAGGCCGAAGCGCTGGTCGGTCGTGGGGTCGATGGTCGCAGGGTCGAGCATGCCGCGCGCTACCATAGGGGGCTGCCGTCATGCCAGCGCCGCTTCCTCGATCCTCCCCCGCAAGGGGGAGGTGGCTGGCACCTGCCAGACGGAGGGGGAGGACAGGAAAACCGCTGTTGCGTCACCCTCCCCCTCCGTCGCCTACGGCGCCACCTCCCCCTGGCGGGGGAGGATCGTGAAGTCCCCCACCCACACGCACAAAGATTTGCCACCGCGCCACACCGCCCGCTATGTCCCGCGACCATGACAAACATCACGCCCGCCCCCGCGCCGAAGCCCTGGATCTTGGGGATCGCGCCGTACACGCCCGGTCGCTCTACGACCGATGATGGCCGCACGGTGATCAAGCTGTCGTCCAACGAGAACCCGCTCGGCACCAGCCCTGCCGCGAAGGCTGCGTTCGACGCCGCCGACCGCACGCTGGAACGCTATCCGGATGCGGGCGCGGTCGAATTGCGCGAGGCGCTGGCGGCGCATTACGACCTTGATCCGGCGCGCGTGATCTACGGCACCGGCTCGGACGAGATCCTGCATCTGGTCGCGGGCGCCTATGCGGGCCCTGGCGACGAGATCATTCATGTCCGCTACGGCTTCGCGGTCTACGAGATCGCGACGCGCCGCGTCGGGGCCGAGCCGGTGATCGTCGACGACCGCGACTACGCGACCGACGTCGACGCGATCCTTGCCGCAGTCACCGAGCGCACCCGCGTTGTGTTCGTCGCCAATCCGAACAATCCGACCGGCACGTTCACGTCGCGCGCGGAAATCGCGCGGCTGCATGCGGGGCTGCCGAAGTCGGTGCTGCTCGTGCTCGACCAGGCCTATGCCGAATATCTCTCGCCCGAGGAGGACGATGCGGGGCTCGCACTGGCGATGACCGAGGCGAACGTGCTCGTTACGCGGACCTTCTCGAAGATCCACGGGCTGGCCGCCGAGCGGATCGGCTGGGGCTATGCCTGCGCGCCGATCATCGACGCGATGCACCGCATCCGCGCACCGTTCAACGTTACGACGGCAGGCCAAGCGGCGGCGGTCGCCGCGATCGGCGACACCGCCTTCGTCGACGCGACGCGCGCGCATAACGACACGTGGCGCGGCTGGTTCGTCGAGCAGATCGGGCAGATGGGCAATGCCGGGCTTCGTGCGGTGCCATCGAAGGCGAACTTCGTGCTCGTGCTGTTCGAGGGCACGCTGACCGCCGACGCCGCGTATCACGGGCTCATGGACGCGGGCTACATCGTCCGCTGGCTGCCGGGCCAGGGCCTGCCCAAAGCGCTGCGCATCACGATCGGCACCGAGGCGGAAACGCGCGGCGTCACCGCGGCGCTGCGCAACCTGGTCGAAGCGGCCTGATGCTGCCGTTCGCGCGCGTCACGATCATCGGGCTGGGACTGATCGGCTCGTCGGTGGCGCGCGCGGTACGGGAAACGATGCCGACGGTGCGCGTCACCGGCTACGACGCCGATCCGAACGTGCGCGAGACCGCCGACCGGCTGGAGTTCTGTGACGACGTTGCGGGCTCGGCCGGCGCCGCGGTGATCGACGCCAACCTTGTGATCCTGTGCGTGCCCGTCGGGATCATGGGCGCGGTCGCCGCCGAGTTCGCGGCCGAACTCCCCGCCGATGCGATCGTCAGCGACGTGGGCAGCTGCAAGGCCGAGATCGTCCGCGCGCTGACGGACGCATTGCCTGGCGCGACCGTGATCCCCGCGCATCCGGTCGCGGGCACTGAGCGAAGCGGCCCCGAGGCGGGCTTTGCGACGCTATTCCGCCACCGGTGGTGCATCGTTACCCCGCCCGAAGGCGCCGACCCGCTCGCGGTCGAGCGCGTGTCGGAATTCTGGCGCAGGCTCGGCGCGCAGGTCGAGACGATGGCGCCCGAGCATCACGACCGCGTCCTCGCCGTCACCAGCCATCTGCCGCATCTGATCGCCTACACGATCGTCGGCACCGCGGGCGATCTGGAGGAGGTGACGCAGTCGGAGGTCATAAAATACTCGGCGGGCGGGTTCCGGGATTTCACGCGCATCGCCGCGTCGGACCCGACGATGTGGCGCGACATCTTCCTCAACAACCGCGAGGCGGTGCTGGAAATGCTCCAGCGATTCTCGGAGGATCTGAGCCATCTCCAGCGCGCGATCCGCTGGGGCGATGGCGATGCGCTGTTCGACCTGTTCACGCGGACTCGCGCGATCCGCCGGAGCATCGTCGAACAGGGCCAGGACGACGACGTCCAGGATTTCGGGCGTACGCACGGTTAAGAGTAACCACCCCGGCGGAGGCCGGGGCCCAGTTGGGTAGGCCAGAGTAACAGCTCGCAACGCAGATTAGCGACATCGCCCAACTGGGCCCCGGCCTTCGCCGGGGTGGTGGATTGGTTGGGTTAGCCTTCCGATCCTAATCCAGCGCGTTCATCGCCGCATGGACTCGCTGCTCCGCCTCTTCGCGCGGCAAGCCCGGCGGTACCACCTCGCCGAACCGGAACGTGATCACCCCCGGCAGCTTCGGCCCCTTCTTCGGCCACACCAACCCGCTGTCGCACGCGATCGGCACCGTCGGCATCTTTAGCGCGCGATACAGCCCCGCAAACCCCGGCTTCAACGGCGGATGCTCGCCCGGAGATACCCGCGTCCCCTCCGGAAAGATCAGGATCGAGCGGCCGGTCGCCTTCGCCGCGGTTGCCTCGCGCATCATGCTGCGCATCGCCTTGGCCGACGCCTCGCGGTCGACGACGATCGCGCCGTAGCGCCGCGCCGCCCAGCCCCAGGCCGGGATATCCGCAAGCTCGCGCTTCAACACGATCGCCGGGCCATCGAGCAACGCCTGCAACTCCAGCGTCTCGAACATCGCCTGATGCTTGCACGCGTAGAACGCCGGTTCGGTCGGCCGTGTCCCCTCCACGCGGATATGCACACCGAGAATCCACCGCGCGCACCACCGGTGGAACCGCGTCCAGATCGTCGAATGCACGATCACCGCGCGCGAGCCGAACAATGCCGAGATCGGCACGGTCACCACGATCGGCACCGAGATCGTGTAGAAAACGAGCATGAACGCCCAGTTACGCAGCCAGATCATCCGCCAAATCCAATCCACAATGCGATCCGGCGAAGGATCAACTTGTTATATTCGTTGACCAAGGTCCCGAGCCGCGGCGTGCCAGGCACCCCATCGCCGAGGATCACGACGTTCTTATCGAGCGCCGCCGCCAGTTCCATCCGGGCGCGCGCGACATGCCAATCCGAGGTCACCAGCCGCACCGAGCGGTATTTGTGCACGCGTACCCACTGCGCGGTTTCCTCCGCGTTCGAGCGCGTATCGACCGCGTCCGCGCCGAGATCGATGCAGCATGCGAACAACGCGGGCGAGGTGCGATACTCAAGCGCGAGATCGATCGGCCGCACCCCCGGCGCGACGCCGGTCACCAGCATCCGCTTCGCCTGATGATCGCGGAGCAGCGCGATACCGCGATCGATCCGCCCTGCCCCGCCGGTCGGCACGACGATAGCGTCGGACGTGAACCCGTCGAGCGGCTTGGGCAGCAACAGCATGAACAGCGCGAAGCCGAACGCCCAGGCAAGCGCCATGATGCCGAACAGCCGGACGATCACAGGATATGCCTCAGCGCACGGACGATCGTCACGCGGGCGGCGAGCGTGGCGAGGACGACGAACGCGATCGGCAGTATCGCCAGCGCCACCCAGTCGACTCCGCCCAGCGTCACCCCGCCGAGCAGTTCGGAGCCCAGTCCGTGCAACCGGATGCCGACGAACGCGACCACCAGCAACGCCGCGATACCGCCGCCGAGCCCGCCGATCGTCGCGTCGAGCGCGATTCGCCGCTGGAACAGCCGCGCGACCTGGAGATCGGTCGAGCCGAGCATGTGCATCACCGCGATCGTCTCGCGGTGCGTCTCCAGCCCTGCGCGCGCGGCCAGCACGACGACCGCGGCGGTTGCGCTCGCCATCAGCAGGACCAGCGCCAGGGCCAGGAACGTCAGCGATTGCATCACGTCGTTGACCGGCGACATCCAGCTTTCGTGGCGGTCGACGCGGACGATCGGGCTCAGGCGGCGGACACTGGTCGCGACCCGCGCCGCGACCGCCTCGTCCTGATTGCCGAGGTCGACGTCGATCATCGCCGGCACGGGCAATTGCGGATCGGCGCCATCGGACCCGAGCCAGGGTTGCAGCAGTCGCGTGAGTTCGTCGCGGTCGACCGGCGCTGCCGTCGCGACCGCCCGCATCGTCCGCAGCGCCGCCAGCACGCGCCCCGCGACGGCATCACGCCGCACGGGATCGCCATCGACGACCTGCACCGTCAACCGCCCTGCCAACTGCCGATCGAGCAACCGCGCCGCGCCCGCCGTCGCCAACCCCAGAGCTGCAGCGAGCATCGTCAGGAACAGCATGATCGCCATCACCCACGTCATCGCGCGCAGGCCACCTGCTTCATCCAGCACACGGCGTTCCACCGAAGATCGCGCCTTCGACGCTTTCATGAATCTGGCCGCGTTGGCGGATAACGTAGCGCCCCCGTCGGATCGAGCAGCCGCCCGCGATCGAGCCGCATCATCTGTGCCCCCGGTATCCGCCCGAGCAGATGGAAGTCGTGCGTCGCGACCACGACGGTCGTCCCCAGCTTGTTGAGCGATTCGAACAGGTGCAGCAGTCGCTCGGCCATGTCGGGATCGACATTGCCGGTTGGCTCGTCCGCGACCAGGATCTCGGGGCGCGCGATCACCGCGCGGGCGATCGCGACGCGCTGCTGCTCGCCGCCCGACAATGTTGCCGGCCGCGCATCCGCACGCTCGGTCAGCCCGACCCAGGCGAGCATCTCGCGCACCGGTTGCTCGATGTCCGCCTCGGGCATCCCCGCCACGCGCAACGGCAGCGCGATATTGTCCCAGGTCGACAGATGCGGGACGAGCCGAAAATCCTGGAACACCACGCCGATCCGCCGCCGAAACCCGGGCAGCCGGTCGCGCGACAGCACCACCGCATCCTCGCCGAACAGCCGGATCACGCCGCGCGTTGGGCGTTGTGCAAGGTACAACAGCTTGAGCAACGAGGTCTTCCCCGCCCCGCTCGCGCCGGTGAGGAAGTAGAACGCACCGCTGCGCAGCGTGAAGCTGAGGTCCGCCAACGTCTCCGGCCCTGCATCAGGACCCGTGCCGTAGCGAAGCCCGACATTTTCGAATTGGACGATATTCGCCATGACGTGGTTGCGCCCGCTCTCGCCCGCTTGATGTCCGTGCCAATGCCCGTATCGGCGCTTTGCCATGAAAGCGCGCGCCGCTTCAAGCTTGCCACATATGCGGGCCGCGTGCTTATTCGGCACGAGATACGGTCGCGCTCCGGCGACCGCTGGTGAAGCGTATCCATGATCCTCCAATGTCCCGAGTGCAGCACGCGCTATCTGGTCCCCGACAGCGCGATCGGGACCGAGGGGCGCACCGTGCGCTGCGCCAATTGCAAGCATAGCTGGTTCCAGGCCGCCGCACCGGACGTCGAGGATGCGCTGGAGATCCCGGAGTCGACCCCGCTCGCGCCGCCACCGCCACCGCTGGCCCCACTGGCGCGACCGCCGATCGCGGAGCCGGCCGAACGGTTCGCGCCGTTCGCCTCCGCCGCACCGATCGCGCCCGAGCCTGCAGTCGACATACCCACATTCACTCCGCCGACGACGCCGCAGATCGAGAATTTGCCGGCTCGCCTGCGTCGTAACACGACGCGGCGCTGGACGATCGTCGCGGTGCTGGCCGGGCTGTTGATGCTGATCGCGGCGGGGGCGATCGTCTATCTCGGTGCGCCCGGCGTCGCGGCGAAGCTGGGTCTCGGGATCGGCAGCGACGAGACTCCGCTGAGGCTGCGCGACAATCCGATCGAGCGGCGCGAACTCGACAACGGCTCCGAACTGTTCGCAGTCAGCGGGCAAGTCACCAACCCGTCGAACCAGCGCCAGCGCGTGCCCGACATCCGCGCCGAACTCCGCGATGCGCAGGGGCGGCTGGTCTATAGCTGGACGATTACGCCGCAGCAGCGGACTCTGGCGCCGGGTGGTGCGATCGATTTCAACTCCGCGACCTTGAACGTGCCCGCGAACTCCAAGCGGCTCGAGTTGAGTTTCGCGGGTGAGACGACCCGTTAGCAACGACCGCCGACGTGCCGATGGTGGCGCCCAAGCCCTGTCGAAATCATGGTTTGCGGCGCCGGACGAACGCTTTTTCGCAAAGGCCGTTGCGCGATGCGAAAAGCCTTGCTAGTGGCGCTCGCCTACCAGATGCCGGGTCCGCCCGGTAATGTTTCATGGGCGGCCATGGCGGAACTGGTAGACGCGCAACGTTGAGGTCGTTGTGGGCGAAAGCCCGTGGAAGTTCGAGTCTTCTTGGCCGCACCATTTTTTACAGATTAGAGTAAACACCCCCTTCGAGGGTCCCCCTTTCGCAGCTGTGCGTTGGGCTGGGCGGAGGCATTGCATGAGTTCGATCGACGACACGATCATCGACACGCCCGAGGGGCCGATGACGTTTGCGCAGTGGAAGAAGAAGAACCCGGTCCAGCTGCCCTCGCGCCGGACCAAGGGGAAGAAGCTGCCTAACAAGGTGAAGCTGACCACCGACGAGAAATAGCGGGGCCTGTTCCCCTTCCGCTTGCGGGAGGGGTTAGGGGAGGGGCTGGCCTCCTTGGCTGCGGCATTTGCGGCCACGCCCTCCCCCGACCCCTCCCGCAAGCGGGAGGGGAGAAGGTCAGTGCTTCCCCGAACTCCCTGACCCCTGCCTCGCCCGGATCATCCGCGCCTGGAACTTCACGCGCTGCCAGAACGTCGCGTCGTCGAGGCGCCATTGGCGGATCGCCTGCGTCGCCAGCGTCTCGATCAGTGCCTCGCTGGTCGCCGCGTCCTGCGCCGCGAACGCCCGTGCGAGGTCCTCGACGCACGGACCGTGGTCGGTGAAGTCGCGCGGCAGCGGCATGGGTGTGGGCTGGCTCGGCATCGGCATATATCTCTCTCCCTGTAATTAACGTCGACCACCGAACAGGGCGCGCGTGGCGCCACCGAGCGTCGTCTGGTCGAACTTCAGCCGCATCGTGACGTACGGCCCCTGCCGCGTGTAGCGGTCGTCCTCGAAATCGCGGTCGCGGTAGCCGGACACGTTGTAGCCGGCGCTGATCCACGTGTTCTGTGCGGGCGACACGCCGACCGACGGACCGCCGCTCCACGACCAGGCACCACGCTCCCACGCATGCTGGACCGAGCCGCTGACGCCGATGTCGAACCGCGTGCCGACATCCTGGCGCAACTCGAACCCGGTCACGTCGATATACCCGTCAAAGGTATCGTCGGCGAAGCGCCCGGCGACGTATTTCGCGCCGTAATACAGCGTCGCCTCGGTGCCGTGGCCGAGCCCTTCCGGACCGGTGCGATAGTTGACCGCCAGATTGTTGATAATCCGCGACGTCACCTGATCGCCGCCGCCGTACGCCGGCACGCCGAGCGAATTGGAGTCCGAGAACCCGGCATCCGCGCTCTCGTGCCGCAGTTCGAGCCGTTCGAGCACCGACCAGCGGCTGTCGAGCGGACGCAGCGCGAGCGCGACGTCGGCGGTGGCATAGGTCGCGACCGCACCGGTCTTATCCTTGATCGTGTACCCCTTGATGCTCGACGCGAGTGTCTTGCCCTGCCCCAGCGTGCGCAGGAAGTTGGTGGTGATCCCCCATCGATCGCCGCTGTCGGCGTTGCGGTATTCGACGCGTCCGTTCACCGACCAGCGGGCCTGGCGGTAGGTCGCACCGAGCGTCACGGCGGCATAATCGCCATTGGTCTGGTCCTGCCCGACATAGCCGCCCGAAGTGACCGGCTGGAAGGCGTTGACCACCGCACCCGTGGGAATCTCGCCCTTAAGCGTGTTGCTCGCGTCGAGCGTGCCATCGACGGTCCAGTTCTTGCCAAGCGGCACCGACTGGCTGAGCCCGTATTGCGCATAGGTGCGCGCGCCGTTCTCGCCAATCGCCTGCTGGTTGAGTGTGCTCATCAGCTTGGCACCGGTCCAGGGGGCGACGTCGACGCCGAACTGCTTGGTATGCGCGACATAGCCGTCGCCGTTCGCGATCTCGTAGCCGCCGATCAGGCGGATGCCGGGCTTGATCCGGTAAGCGAGCTGGATCTGGTGGCGGATCGGGAAGTCGACGCTGTCGCTGTCGCCACCGGGCGCGAACTGCGTCTGGCCGGTGAGCGTCACCGCATTGCCGAACAGCGCCTGCGTGCCGCCAACCGTCAGCAGACGACTGTCGCGGTTCTTGCCGTCCATGCCGCGGTCCGACGCGAACTGGCCGCCGACGAAGATCGTGCCGGTGTCGCGGCGATATTCGAGGCGAGCCTCGCCGGCGGCGCGCGTACCCGGGTTGGTCAACTGCTGCTGGTACCAGGCGACCCCGGTCACGCTCAGCCGGTCGGTCAACCGCAGCCGGCCATCGAGCCCGAACTTGCGCGTGCCTGCCTCGACCAGGTTCTGCTGGCCGACGCCGAACGCGGTATCCTGCTGGCGGGCATAGGCGAGCAGGTCGAGCTTGGTGCCGTGGTGATCGACCTCGGCCAGATAGGCGAGGCCCTGGCCCAGCCCGCCGCGACCGCCCTTGGCGATCTCACCGCGCAGTTCGGTATTGGCGGTGACGTGCGCCTTGATATCGGCGCCGAGCACGGTGGCCTTGCCGACGGTCTCGTCGCGGATCACCGCAGCGCCGACTTCGACGCGGCCGTTCACGAGCTTGGTCGCGACGCGCGCGGCGGCTGCGAGCTTCGCCGACCTGCCGCCCTCGACCTCGTAGTCGGCGACGATGAAGATCGGATTGAGGTTGCCGTCGCGGCTGAGGATCGGCTGGCGAAAACGGACCGTGCCCATGGACGTGTCTATGTCGTAGTCTATGTGGCGGGTGAGTTCGGTGCTGGCGACGATCAGTTCGGAGCGGAAGCGATCGCGGGTTTCGAGCCGCAATTTATCGCTGTTCGGCACGATGTTACGCCCCGACAGGCGGTAGGGACCGGACAGCCCGTTGCCCTGGATTTCGTCGCGCGAATACAGCGTGTCGGTATGCGCGGCGAACCCAGTCGCACGCACTCGCTTGCCCTCATACGCGGTCTTGATGCCGTTGAGCGTGCGGTTGTAGCGCGTCAGCTGCGTATCGGTGAACCCCGTCTCGAAATCGCCGAACAGCGCGTAGAACTCACGACGCTCGAGCCGCAGGTACAGCTTCCGGCGGGTTGCCGCGTCATAGCCTTGGCGCGAGCCGTCGCCGTAGACGGTGTAATAGCGGTCGGGGTCGATCGTGCCGAGCAGGCCGCGGTCGGGATCGTATTTGCGGTCGCTATCATAGGCGATCGTCGCCAGCCACGAGCCCTTGACGCGGCCCTTGGCATAGAAAGCAAGCTGGCCATCGGTGACGACGCTGTTGCGCTGCGATTTGGGCAGGCCCGACTGGCGCTTGCTGAGCATGTCGTAGCCGAGCGAGCCTGCGCCGAACCCGACGACGACCCAATCCTTTTGCGATGCGGCCAGCCAGGCGCGGACTTCGCTGCTGTGGACGATCTTGTCCTCGGTCAGCGAGACGATCGCGTGGACGGCGCCTGCCTGCGTGGTCGGCTGGAGCGCGATGAAGGCCAGACCGTCGTCGCCGACCACCTGCGCGGTAGTGGACGACCGCTCGCGACCGGCAAGCTGGCGGCCCTGTTCGAGTTCGGCCTCGATCGCCGCGGTATAGGGCTGGTCGACGGTGAAGGGGATCAGCGTGCCTGCGCGCACCGGACGACCGGTCTTGTCGGTCACGCGCACCGCGATCAGCGGGCGGGTCAGGCCGTCGGCGACGAGCCGGCTGCTGGCGGCGTCGAACACCGCGCGAACGCCGGGTCCGGAGTAATGCACCACGCGGTCGAGCGTCTTCACGACGCTGCCGTCGGCGGCGAGCACGCGTGCCTGAAGGCGATTGTCGCCGTCAATCAACGGGATACCCGTCCAGCGCGAAACGGCGATGTCGGTACCGTCGCGCTGATCGGTGCCGTCGAACGCGAGTGGCTCGACCTGCTTGCCGTTGATCGTCAGCGCGACCCGCTGGCCGGGCGCGTGCTTGACGACCGCGCGGACGATTGGCGCGCGCGGGTTGTGGTCGGCCTGTGGGAACAGCCAGTCGATGCCGGCCGTCTGATCGCCCGCCAGCCAGTCGCGGCTGCCCGCGGCGACGGCGGCATCGGCGACCGTGACGGGGAGGCCCGCGTCCGCCGACGCAGCCTTGCCGGTCGGCTTCAGCTGAAAGTCGACGCGCTTGAGCAGGCCACCGTCGCCCTCGACGAAGCGCGAGATCGGGCTGTTCGCCTGGCGCGTGTCGATGTCGCAGGCGACCGGTGCGTGCGTCGCGGGGATACTCGACGTGTCGATCTGGACGACGTGGCGCCCGGCGCGGACGCCCTCGAAATGGTACAGCCCGTCGCGATCGGTGGAGACGAACGTGCCGTCCTCCATCAGGAGGCGGATTCCGGGCACGCCCTTGCGCTTGTCGACCGGATCGCCGCAATTCCCCTCGGTCACGCGGCCGATGATGGTCATCGCGTCGGTGAACAGCAGCGGACGCAGACGAACGGAGGCGGCGGCCTCGTTGCTGGTGACGGTGCCCTGGCCGACGACACGGGCGCGGTTGAGTGCCTCGCCGGTCGGTGCGCCGGGGGCGATGCTGACGACATATTTGAGCTCGGTAGACGCACCAGCGGCGAGCACGGGTATGACGAAATCGAGGCTGCGGCCGTCGGTCGACACGGTCGGCTCGTCACCGCCGCGCGCGGAATTGCGTTCGTAGCGCAGGCCCTTCGGCAGCGTGTCGGCGACGTGGAGTCCGCGCGCCGGGACCGAATCGCGGTTGGTTATGCGCAGCAGATACTGGACGAAATCGCCGGGTGCCGCCTCCCGCACCGATGCCACCTTGGTCAGCAGCAACGTCCCCGCGCCGGGGCTGTCGAGCGGGATGTCGGCAGAGAAGGGTTCGGGCGTCGACAGCGTCAGCGATCCGCCGAAGCTGGTGTCGTTGAGGATGAACGGCGTGCCCTGCGGGTCCTTCAACGCGGCGAGCGTCGCGCGATCGACGGTCGAGGGCGCGGTGTAGGTGCCGGGCGGGGTGACCTTCAGGTAATAGCGGCCGGGTGCGGTGAGCGGGAATCGGTACCGGCCGGTCTCGCCCGGGTACACGCGGCCGCTGGCGTCGGTGACTGCCTCACCGGTGACGACGGTGGAGGGATAGCGGCTGACGCCGTCGTCGCCGAACACGGTGGCGGGCTGGCCGGCATCGTCGACCAGCGACACGGTGGTGCCGTCGACCAGAGCGCCGGTCCGCGAATCGAAGGTGTAGCCGGCCGGATCGATCAGCAGCGACGCCATCGAGGCGAGGCTGTAACCATCCTCGGCGAAGCTCAGCTTGATCGTCGCGCCGCGCATGTTGCGGATGTCGCAGGCGGCGAGTTCGGGATGCTTGCCCGTCGCGCTCGCGGGGATGCCGCCCGCGAAGATGCCGCTGTCGGCTGCGGTCTCGGTGAGCGTCAGCGTCGTGTGGATCTTACCAACATCGACCGCGATGACCGCGGTCTCGCGCGCGTCCGGGTCGTGGTTGCCGGCCTGGTTGTCGAGCACCAGGATCATGTCGGCATAGATGTCGATCGCCGCGACCCAGGGCGATTTGGCGAAGGTCGCGGCATCGATCGGCGCGGGTGTGAACAGGAAACTGGGGGTCGTCTGACACTTGGCGCCGGTCAGTTCGTAATTGGGCGGCGGCAGGTGGAAGGTAAGCGTGGTCGGGCGCTTGGCCCGATTCACGTCGAGCGAAACCGTATTGGACGGCAATGTGCGTACGCCGGAATCGCTGGCCGCGTCGTCGAACGACAGCGTCGCGGTATTCTGGATACGGGTCGTCTGGACACCCGTCTGCGCGGCCGCCGGCAGGGTGCCGACGATCAGCCCGAGCAGGAGCGTCAGGAACAGGGCGCAAAGGCGCGAAAGGCGACGGAAGCTGGACATGAAGGGTCCTCTCCCGACGCGCGTCTCCACGCGCCGGGATCGGTCGTTCCTTTGTGCGAGGGCGTGGAGCTTAGTTGATCGTTACGCGGAAGCTGGCCGCGACCGAGGTGGCGCCGAGCAGTACCGGAATCGTCGCCGTTACCCGCTTGGCGGTTGCATCATACGAGCCGGTGTACGTCGTACCAGTGATCAGCCCGCCCGCATCGTTCGCGATGAAGCTGCCGGGCAACGTACAGATCGGGTTTATTCCGGGGAGGCCGATGGTCAGCGTCCCTGGCTGATATGTCGTGTTGGCCGGCACGATATCGGTCAGGTTGACGTTGGCGGCGGCGGTGCCCACCGTCGCATTGGTGACGACCAAGCAATATTGCACGACCGCGCCTGGGATCGCCTTCGGTGCGACGAGCAGGTTGATCGGATCGGAAATCACCACCTGCGACTTGGCGACGCTCAATGCGACGTTGCGCGTACCGATCTCGTAGGCAGCCGACGCACGACCCTGGCCGTTCAGCGCGGTATCAAGGCCGAGACCATCCGAGTCATTGTCCGCGAAGACGACGTCTACGACCGCATCGTCGTTCAAGCCGACGGTGGGAACCAGGGGTGCACCCTGTGCGGCGGGATCGCCACCCGCGGCGACCTGCACGATCAGCGTGACGGCGGCGAGTGCGGCGGCCTGGTCGTTGGGCACGTCGCCGACGATGAAGACGATCGCCGACTGATCGGCGCCGAGTTCGTTGATGTAGGTCGCTTTATCGACCCCGTCGTCGTAGGTCCCGTTGCCGTTCGAATCGACGAAGACCCTGAGGTTGGTCAGGTCGAAATTGTCGCCGGCGAACAGGTTCTGGATCGGCAACTGGTTTGCCGACAACAAGAAATCCTGCGTGCCGTTGGTGTTGTTGGTCACCTTGAACGTCGTGACCACATTGGCCTTGCCGATCGCGACCTGCGTGTTGGCCTGCTGGTTGGCGATGACGGTCAGGTTGACCTTGCGATCGACCACGAAGCTCACCGCGTTCGACGTCGCCGACTGGGTGACGCCGTTGACCGAATAGCTTGCCGTTGCCGTGTTGGTGACGGTCGTTCCGGCACCGGTGCCGGCCGGTCCCGGTACGGTCTGCGCACTGGCAGTACCGGCGGACACGATGGCGGCCGTACCGGCCAGCAGCGTGCGTATTACCCCTTTTGCGTGCATTGTCAGGTCTTCCTTCTGTGATGGTTTTGGTCGGGTGTGGAGAGAGAGATTGGCCGGATCATTTGAGGACGGCCTGGAACGCGAACTGGCCCTGCGAACCCGCCGCTAACGGGCTCGCGAGGCGCCACCGGACGCTGGTGACATCGTTGGGGCTCGCCGCGCGCGTGCTGCCGTCGGGGCTGCGGACGCGGAGGGTGGCGAGCGAACCGTAAGTCTTGCCGTCGACCGAGACGTCGGGCGCGGGCGAACCGGGATTGGCCGATCGGTAGGCGATCTGGCGCGGCAACGGGTTGTCGAGCACCACGTTGGCCAGCGGCTGCGCGCCGCTGTTGCGATAGGCGAGGACGAAGATCACCTTGTCGCCCGGCGTCACCTTGGTCGGCTTCACCAGCGTGACCCGGGTGGTGCCGTCGGCCGCGGCGCTGCGGGCCTCGACGAGGATGCTGCTGCTGACCTGCAACGGACCGGCAGCCGCGGAGGCTGCGGCGGCCGTGGCGACCAGAACGGCGGCGATCATTGGACGCGTAATCATGGCTTGGCTCCTCATTGGATCTTGGCTTTGAACTGGACGGTATGGATGGACCCGGCGGCGACCCGGCCGAGCGCGACGGTGATGCCGGCACCCTGCGCGGTGCTCGGGTCGAAGCGCCCGGCATCGTCGTCGACGCCATCGCTGAGCGGCGCACCGTCGAGCGTCAGGCTGCCGGGGACGAAGACGGTGCCGACAGGGATCGGGTCGGCGATCCGCGCGCCGGTGACGGCATCGGTGAAGCGCGCCTCGAGCGTGTAGGTGATGACCGCGTCGCGCACCGCGGTCTGCGATCCGTCTGCGGCACGCACCGACTGGCTCTTGAGCAGCACCGGGCCCGCGAGCGCGGTGCCGAGCGGGACCGAGACGGTCGCGAGCGCGCCGGTCGGTCCGACCACCGCATCGCCGCCGCCATCACCCGCGCTCGGATAGACGTTGCCCGTCGCGCCGGATCCCGTCATCGAGCGCGCGGTCACGGTCAGCACGGCGTTCGTGGCGCCGCCCTCCGGCGTGGCAACCAGGATCGCGAGCAGCTTGATCGACTGGCCGGGCGCCAGGAGCGGCGTCTTGCCATCGACCGGCGCGACGTCCTTGGCAGGATCGTAGAAGCCATCGCCGTCGGTATCGATCACCAGCGCGCGCAACGTCGCCATGCCGGGCGACACGGATGCGGCCAGCACAAACGATTCGGCGCCATTGTCGAGATTGGTCAGCGTGAGGGGAATGGCGACCGGCTGCGCAGACACAACGATCGCGCCCTGCCCGTCGCGGACCAGCGCTACGTCGAGTCGCTCGGCGACAATGATCGTGACGGTGTTCGAGCTTGTCGACTGCGACGTACCATCGGCATCGTATCGCAGGCCGGCGGTATTGACGATCGGCGTACCCGCTGGCGTGCCGATTGGCGTCGCTATCGTTGGCGTCTGGGCAAGCAACGGCTGCGGCAATCCCGCGCTCAGTATGCAGGACAGCAGGCAAGGTGCCGCAGCGCGTCGAAACCGCCCGCTCTTTCCTCGATGCTGTGACATCAGACGAATCAATTTTCTTCCCTTCGATCGGGAACAAATTGTCCGAAGCCACTTAATCAAATACTACGAAATCATAATGGGATCATAAAGCCAAACTATGATAGTTAATGTGACAACATCCGTTTTCAGATGAACGGTCGTTACGTCACACAGCAAAACGGTATCTTTTGTCATTGCCGTTCTATTGTTGAGCAATACAGAACCGTAGTGGCTTTATTTACGCAGATACTGTCCAGGTGCAAAAAGACCGGCCAGACGACGTTCCTGGAGAAGACGCGTCATGGCCGGCCGTGACAGGCGTAGTGATCGAGCTAGTCGCGAAGAAGCGCGCGCAGATAAGCCTTCATCTGCTGGTCTCCGGTATAGCTCAGCGATATCTCGACGCGGCGCCGATCGGTCGGGTCGGTGACGCGGTCGATCAGTTTCAGTTTGTGGAGATGTTCGATCCAGCGCTGCGACGTGGTGACGGGCGCGTCGGACATGCTGACCAGCGCCTTGATGTTCATCGGCATACGATCGTCGCGCGATGCGAACAGTGCGAGAAGCATATCCCAGGCCGGTTCATGGAACAGTTCGCCGGGCAGGAACTGCCGCCGCAATCGCCGTTGTTCGAGCACCGCATTCGCATGCTCGACGAGCGCGGCATCATTCGGTTCGTTCCCAGCCGGCACCGGTTCCGCAGCCTTGGCCACCCGTCCGTTGAATTCTTCGGCGACGGCCGACAATTTTGCAGTCAGATCCTTGATCAATTCCACGACGGTTTCGTTTTTCACCAAAGGCTCCCCATTGCCATCGACCCGTTACCATCGACCCCCGATCGGAACCGCCATGCCCGCAGCCTGTCGCTGCTATCGCACGTCAATCCTCGACCATCCCAGATACGGGCTGAGATACCCCGACCTTCGAACTAAACGCCAAAACTTCAGCGCCGTCCTGCCGATTTGTTAAATACGGAAACGCACGTCAACAAATAGAACTATATCTAGGTATGACATTCAAACTTATTTTATATTAATCAAATCGTTATGGGTCTTATAGGCTCGCCAGCCGTCCATTTTGGGTTTGGATGAGAACCACGAACCGGTATATTTATAGCAACGCGCAAGTTGGGGTTGAGGATGCTTTACGGCCAACATATCGCTTCGGACGCGAAGCCGATTTGCGACGAACAGATATAGCGTGCGTCCCATAGTCCGATCGAACGTGCCATGCGTTGGGCGTCGATCGCAGGAAAGGGTATCGTGTCCGCTTATCTCAATGCCGTAGGGTCCGCCGTTCCCGGTCACGATATCCACGCGGCGTTCATCGCCTGGGCGCGATCGCGGGTCGATGCCCGTGCCGAGCGCGTGTTCGACCGGATGGCGTCGCGGTCGGGGATCGGGCACCGGTGGTCGGTGTTGCCGCCGACCGCGGACGGTGGCTCACCGGTCGACGACGCCGGCTTCTACGCGGCGGAACCGCATCCGGGGACGAGCGCGCGGATGGTCCTGTATGCCGAGCATGCGCCCGACCTCGCGATTCGCGCGATCGAAGCGTTGCGCGAGAAGGTCGCGGTCGAGGGCATTACGCATCTGGTCGTGGCGAGCTGTACCGGGTTCGTCGCGCCGGGGATCGACCAGATCATCGCGCGTCGGCTTGGCCTTTCGTCGAGCGTCGAGCGGCTGCTGATCGGCTTCATGGGGTGTTACGCGGCGATCGTCGCGTTGCGGAGTGCGCGGCATATCGTCCGATCCGAGCCTGGTGCCCGCGTGCTGGTCGTGACGGTCGAGCTGTCCACGCTGCATCTGCAACCGGCCAACGACATCGAGGCGTTGCTGGCGATGCTGCAGTTCGGCGATGGGGCTGCTGCGGCGCTGGTGACGGTGGATGCGACCGGGTTCGCGCTCGAAGCGCCATTCGCCGCGTCGTTGCCCGATAGCGAAAAGTTGATCCGCTGGGACGTGACCGATGCGGGCTTTGCGATGCATTTGTCGGGGGAGGTGCCGGGACGGATCGCCGCCGCGCTGTCCGACGAGGATTTCCGTGCGATCGTGAGCGCGGGCCAGCCGCCGGAATCGATCGATGGCTGGGCAGTGCATGCCGGTGGGCGATCGATCCTCGATGCGGTCGAACATGCGATGCATTTGACCCCCGACGCGCTGGCGGCGTCTCGGCAGGTGCTGGCGGACAATGGCAACATGTCGTCGGCGACGTTGATGTTCGTGTTCGAGCGACTGCTGGCCGGGCCGCCGGTCGCGCACGGCGTGGCGCTGGCGTTCGGTCCTGGCCTCGCGGCGGAGGGCTTCGGGTTCCGGAGCGCGGCATGAGCCTCGCGGTCCGCAGCCAGGCCGAAGAGCTGATGGACGCCGACGATCTCGACGCGGCGACCTATGCAGACGTCGTCGGCGATCTGGCGACGGTCAACACGGTGACGATGGCGCGCCGGCCGACGCTCGACTTTCTCGCGCGGGCGACTGCGGGGCGGAAAAGCTTCCGGTTGCTCGACGTTGGGTTCGGCGATGGTGACATGCTGCGCCGGATCGCACGCTGGGCGAAGGCGAAGGGTATCGAGGCCGAGCTGGTCGGAGTCGACCTCAACCCGCGCAGCGAACAGGCGGCACGGGCGCATGGCGGGGCAATCCGCTATGTCACGGGCGACTATGCCGACCTCGCGCATGAGCCGTGGGACGTGATCGTCAGCAGTCTCGTCGCGCATCACATGAGCCACGACCAGTTGATCGCGTTCCTGCGGTTCATGGAAGGACGTGCGAGCGCGGGGTGGTTCGTCAACGACCTCCACCGGCATGGGTTTGCGCACTGGGGCTTCCCGGTTCTCGCGACGATCGCGCGCTGGCACCCGATCGTCCGGCACGACGGCACGCTGTCGATCGCGCGCAGCTATCGCCCAGACGAATGGCCCCCGCTGCTCGCCGAGGCGGGTATCACCGAGGCGAAGGTCCGCCGCGTCTTTCCGTTCCGGTTATGCGTCGAACGCCTGCGCTGATCGTTGGCGGCGGGCTCGCCGGCGCCGCGACCGCTATCGGGTTGGCGCGTGCCGGCCTGCCGCATTTGCTGGTCGAGCGATCGCGCGAGACCGGTGATGCGATTTGCGGCGGGTTCCTTAGCTGGCGGACGCTGGAAACACTCGGCGGGCTTGGGATCGATCCGGATACGCTCAACCCCGACCGTGTAACACGCGCGCGCATCTTCGCGGGCAATCGCCGGGCGGAGGCCGCCCTGCCCCATCCGGCGGTCTCGGTCACACGTCATCGGCTCGATACGGTCATGCTGGATGAAGCCGAACGGCTGGGCACGCCGGTCGAACGCGGCGTCACCGTGCGCGAGATCGACGCGACGAGCGCACGGCTCGCAGACGGCGCGACCATCGCGGCCGACGCGCTGTTTCTGGCGAGCGGGAAGCATGACGTTCGTGGGATGGCGCGCCCCGAAGACGCGCGCGGCGCCGACCCGACTTTGGGTATCCGGGTGAGGATTGCCCCCTCGCCTGCGCTAGGCAAAGCGCTCGCCGGCGGCATCGAGCTTCATCTGTTCGACCGCGGCTATGCCGGGCTGGCGATGCAGGAGGACGGCACCGCGAACCTTTGCATGGCGGTCCATCGTTCGCGCCTCCAGGCGGCCGGATCCCCTGCGCAATTGCTCGAAGCCCTCGGCCGAGAGATGCCCGCGCTCGGCGAATGGGTCGCGCTGATCGACCCGAGCGCGCAGATCGATGCGATCGCCAACGTCCCTTACGGCTGGCGCCAACGCACCGGCGCCGACGCGCTCTTCCGGCTCGGCGATCAGGCGGGCGTGATCCCTTCGCTCGCCGGCGAAGGCATGGGCATCGCCCTCGCCAGCGGAGTCGCCGCCGCGTGCGCCTACGAGAACGGTGGCCCCGCCGCCGCATCGTCATGGCAGGAGGATTTTGCCGGCCGCCTCGCCCGCCCGATCGGTATCGCCGGCATCGTCCGCCACATCGCCGAGAGCGAACGCGCCGCGTGGCTGCTTCCTTTCCTGCGCCCCACACTGATCCAGGTCATCGCCAACGCAACCAGATTGGGGCAATCTTGAAAACTGCCCAGTTTGCACGCCCCGCCAGCACGAGATGCATGTCCATGGACCAGCTCAATCTTTCCGAGGCCGAATGGCGAAAGCGGCTCACGCCCGAGCAATATCACGTACTGCGCGAAGGTGGGACCGAGCGCGCGTTCGCGGGTGTGCTGAACGACACCAAGGCCGATGGGGTCTACCGGTGTGCCGCGTGCAGCAACGAGCTGTTCGACAGCGCGGACAAATATGACTCCGGATCGGGCTGGCCCAGCTTCACCCAACCGATCCGCCCCGATGCGGTCACCGATCACGCCGATCGCAGCCACGGCATGACCCGCATCGAGACGCGGTGCGCGCGCTGCGACAGCCATATGGGCCACGTCTTCCCGGACGGTCCGCCGCCCACCGGGCAGCGTTATTGCATGAACTCGCTCTCGCTCGAATTCCGACCGCGCAAAGCGAACGTCGCAGCCTGATGTCGCTTGTAGGGCGAGGCCTTAGCGCGTAATTCTGCGGGTTACATGGCCCGTACGCGTTCTGCTTCCCCGTCCTGTCGGCCCCCAACTCCGCCGGCGTCACGCTGGCGGCGACGGCTGGTCGTCTTCCTGCAGCTCTGCGTCGGGATCGGCGTGCTCGCGCTCGGTGCGCTGGCGATCGCGGTCTATATCGCGATGTCGCAATTGCCGAGTTTCGACAGCCTGAAGTCGTCGCCCAACGGCCAGATGATCCGCGTCCATGCCGCAGACGGCACCGTGATCGTGTCGATGGGGCCGAGCTTCGGCGAGTGGCTGCCCTACAGCCAGATCCCCAAGGTGATGCGCGACGCGACCGTCTCGGTCGAGGATCGGCGCTTTCGCTCGCATATCGGCGTCGACCCGGTCGGCATCGCGCGCTCGGTGAAGGTACGGTTCGATCGTGGTCACTGGACGCAAGGGGGATCGACGATCACGCAGCAGCTCGCGCGTACCGTCTTCCTCAACAACCAGAAGAAGTTCGGGCGTAAATTCCGCGAGGGCATCCTGGCGTTCGCGCTCGAATGGAAGTTTTCAAAGGACCAGATCCTCGAACTCTATCTGAACAAGGTCTATTATGGCGGCGGCGCCTACGGGATCGACGCGGCTTCGCGGAAGTTTTTTGGCCATGGCGCGGATCATCTGAGCCTCGCCGAGGCTGCGGTCATCGCTGGCCTGGTGAAGGCGCCGTCCAATTACTCGCCGACCGCCGATGCCGAGGCCGCGATGGGCCGCGCCGGGGTCGTACTGGAGACGATGCAGGAAACCGGCGCGATCACCGCGTCCGAGGCTGCCGATGCCGATGTCTCCGGGTTGAAACTGGCGCCCGAGCCGAAGCAGAACAGCGTGCGGTACTTTACCGACTGGGCGCTGCCGCAGCTCGACACGCTGATCGACGAGACGACCGAACCACTGGAAGTCTGGACGACGCTCGACCTGACGATGCAGCGCCAGGCGGACGACGCGATTCGCGCCAATGCCCCACCCGGCGCACAGGGCGCGCTGGTCGCGCTCGATCGCGGCGGCGAAGTGCGCGCGATGGTCGGCGGCAAGGATTACGTGTCGTCGATCTACAACCGTGCGACGCAGGCGGTCCGCCAGCCGGGCTCGTCGTTCAAGCTGTTCGTGTACCTCGCCGCGCTGGAGGCTGGCCACAAGCCGGAGGACTCGATCGTCGACGAACCCGTCACGATCAACGGCTGGAGCCCACGCAACGATTCGCGCCGCAACTCCGGCGCGGTGTCGTTGCGGACCGCGTTCGCCTATTCGCTGAACACCGTCGCCGCCAAGCTCGGCCAGGAGGTCGGCTTTAACACGGTCGCCGACATGGCGCGGCGGTTCGGGATCACCACCCCGGTCAACGTGCATCCGTCGATGGTGCTGGGCACGTCGGAGGTTCGCGTAATCGACATGACGCGCGCGTTCGCTTCGGTCGCGAGCAAGGGCGTCGCGGTGACGCCGTACGGGATCACGCGAGTCACGGCCAACGGCCAGACGATCTATACGCACGAAGTTGACCGCAGCCACGTGCTCGTCGCGCCCTATGTCGCCGCCGAGATGACCGACCTTTTGCAGACCGCGGTCAACACCGGCACCGGGCGCGCGGCGCAGATCGGTCGGCCGGTCGCGGGCAAGACCGGCACCACCACCGCATCGAAGGACGGCTGGTTCCTCGGCTTCTCCAGCGGCATCACCACCGGTGTGTGGATGGGTCGCGACGATGCCAAGCCGATCGCCGGCCTGCACGGCGGCACCGCGCCGGCAAAGGCGTGGGCGGCGTTCATGAAGCCAGCGACGGCCAACCGTCCGATCGAGCAGTTCGATACCAAGGTCACGCTACCCGAATGGCAGCTGGAGCCGGACGAGGAGAGCTATTTCGGGCAGCCCGACAACGGCCAGATGGCAGTCGACGCGGATGGCAATCCGATCGAGCAGGGCCAGCCGCCGGTCCCGACCGATGCGCAGACCGGCGACACGATCCCGCGGCCCGATGCGGATCAGCCCGAAGTGGCACCTGCTCCGCCCCAACAGCAGATGAACCAGGACTGGATCGACCGTGTTATCGGGCGCGATCGCCGCGAGCCGTCACCGGCTGGGCGGCAACCGCTCCAACGCGATGTGCCGCGCGATCAGGTGCAGACGCAACGCTTCCAGAGCGATCAGGAAGAGCGTCCGAACCAGTGAAGGCCCGCGCCGTGCGTGCGTAGCCACACCCGCGCGGGCGTCGGGTCTTCGCCGTAGAGTTGCTCGACCAGCGCGTGGAAGACCGGCGCGTGGTTCATGTGGACGCGGTGCGCGACTTCGTGCGCGACGGTGGCGCGGCGGACCCAGCTCGGCGCGAGGATCAGTCGCCAGCTGTAGCGGATCATACCGCTCGACGCGCAGCTTCCCCAGCGGCCCTTGGCATCGCCGACCGCGACCTGAGCGACGGTTACCTTGGCCTTGGCGGCGTATTCCGCGGTCTCGGTTTCCAGCACGGCGAGTGCGGTGCGCTTGAGCCAGGCCTCGACACGGCGCGCGACCGTTTCGGCAGGGCCTGACAATGACAGGACCGAGCCTTCGCGAAGCACGGTGCGGCGACTTCCGGGGGTCCATGCGATCGTCAGCGGTTCGTCGGCGACGGTGAGGACCGCGCCGGGCACGAACGGGCGCGGCTGGGGGAGCAGCGCGCGCTGTTCGGCGATCCAGCCGGCCTTGTCCTCGGCCCAGGCCAGTGCCTGTTTCAGCGCCGCACGCTTGGGAAGGACGAGCCTTGCCCGGCCACTCGCGGGATCGATCGACAGACGCGCGCGGCGGGCGCGGGGATGACGGACGATCTCCAGGCCCTCGATCACTGCGTCACAATTCCCGATCGATCACGTGGTATTCTAGTTCGCCGGCCTCGTCCTCGCTGATCGTCCAGCCGCGCACCGATTGCTTGGCACGGTGGACGGCCTCGCGGTCGCCGCAGACGAGATAATGCCATTCGGGCAGTTGCTCGCCGGCCGCGCGCAAGCGGTACGCACAGGTCGAGGGCAGCCAGTCGATCCCACGGACGTTGCCGGTCGTCAGCCGCACGCATTCGGGTACATAGGCGTGGCGGTGGCGGTAATCGGAGCATTGCCCGCTGCGGCGGTCGAGCAGCCGACACGAGACGTTGGTCGCGACGAGCTCGCCGGTATCCTCGTCCTCGAGCTTGTGGATGCAGCACTTGCCGCAGCCATCGCACAACGCTTCCCACTGGCCGCGGTCGAGCTGGTCGATCGGCGTATCTTCCCAGAAGCGCGCGCTCACCGGGCCCAGCGCTTGATTTCCGTCACCACTGCGTCGGGCCCTTGTTCCTGCGGCAGCAAAGCGAGGGGCTTGCCGTCCGGGTCCATCAAATAGGCCTGGCGCGAGTGGTTTACGAGGTAGCCGCCGCCGGGCGAGGCGTCTCCCTTGCTGGAATACACCGCATACTCGGTCTTGATCTTCGCGATCTGGTCGTCGGTGCCGGTCAACCCGACCATCCGCGGGTGAAAGGCGGAGACGAACTGCTTGAGCACCTCGGGGGTGTCGCGTGCCGGATCCACCGTCACGAACACGGGCACGATCTTCGCGGCGAGCGCAGGGTCGCTCGCCTCGAGCTTTTTCACCGCGGCGCCGATCGCCTGGACATCCGTCGGACACACATCGGGACAGAAGGTGTAGCCGAAATACATGATCCGGTATTTGCCGTCGAAGTTGCGCTCCGTGACGGTCTGTCCGTTCTGGTCGGTCAGCGTGAAGGCGCCGCCGATCCTGGCGCCTTCGAGCGGCGGTTTGGCGGGCGGTGCCGAGGCGGTGCACGCGGATAAGGCGAGTGCCGGGATGAGAAGGAAACGGAGGGTCATGGTCCCGCCAGCCTTGATCTGTTCGCTACTGCGGCGCAAGCGTCACCGATATCCAGGACGAACCAAGGAAGTCTCTCGATGCGTATCCGCCTGATGCTCGCCGCTACCCTCCTGACGCCTGCGCTCGCCTGCGTCGCGGCGCCCGCGTTCGCGCAAGGCCAGTCGGAGGGGTACAAGTTCCTGTCCGCGGTGCGCGATGCGAAGAACAACGACGTGCTGGAGATGCTCGGCAAGCCCGGCAGCAACATCATCAACACGCGCGACGTGACCAGCGGGGAGGGCGCGCTCCACATCGTCATCAAGCGCAGCGACGAGGTGTATCTGCGCTTCCTGCTGCAGAAGGGCGCGGACGCGAATTTGCGCGACGGCAAGGGCAACACGCCGCTGCTGCTCGCCGTGACGCTGGGGCAGACGAACATGATCCCGATCCTGACCGCAGCGGGGGCGAACCCGAACCTGGCCAATTCGGCGGGCGAGACGCCGCTGATTCGCGCGGTACAGCGCCGCGACGTGGGCATGATCCGGGTGCTGCTGGCCGAGAACGCCGATCCCGACCAGGCGGATATCATGGCGGGCATGTCCGCGCGCGCCTATGCCAAGCAGGATGGACGCAATCCGATCGTGAGCAAGCTGCTGGAAGATGCGCCAAAGAAGGTGCGCAAGGCGGTTTCGGGCCCGAAGTTCTAAGCTGGCGTGGCGGTTGCCAACACCGCCAAGACCACGACAGGCTCCCCTCCCTGAAAGGGAGGGGTTGGGGGTGGGTAGGCCAGCTTGTGACCCGACGGTTGCATGATACGGAAACCGACCCACCCCCGACCCCTCCCTTCCAGGGAGGGGGGAAGTTCACGACGTTCCTTTAGAATGCCAACCCGTCGGCGTCCGGGTCCATCTGCGCGATCAGCCGCCGTGCCGCGCGCCGGGCGAACGCCAGCGTACACCGTTTCCGCACATGCGCCGGCAGCGGCACCGTATGCGCCTCCCGCACGATCGCCGCGTCATAGCGATCCGCGACGATGATACCCGTCCGCTCCGGCAGGAACGCAGGCCCGTTCAGCGGCCCGACGTCGAACCCGGCCGGGACTGCCCAGAAATACCTGTCGCAGTGCCCGAGATAATCCGGCCACTTACCGTCGCCTAGCAGATCGGCGCGCGACACCTTGATCTCGACGATCACGATCTGGCCGCGCGCGTCCACAGCCATCAGGTCGGCACGGCGGCCCCCGTCTAGCGGCACTTCGGTCATCGCGGTGAGGTCGTGGCGCAGCAACATCCGGATCACGCCGCGCGCCACGTCGGCCGCACATAAGGGTGATCCAGGTTCGTCGATGCAGGAGTCCGGCGGCATATCGAGCATGCGGCGGAAATAGAACAATCCGCGAACGAGGCAAGCCCATTCGCGGATCGCCTGGCGGTCAGCCCGCCTCGCCCTTCAACGGCCGGGCGAGCAGGTCGCCGATGACGTCGCTCACCGGCGCGCCCTCCAGCAGGCGGCAGACGGCTTCGGTGATCGGCATGTCGACGCCGACGTCACGCGCCGCCTCGCGCAGGACGGGCGCGGTGAAGGCGCCTTCCGCGACGGTCCGGCGATCTGACAGCAATGTCGCCGCCGACTCGCCGCGTCCAAGGCCGACACCCAGCGAGAAGTTGCGCGAACTCGTCGAGGAGCAGGTGAGCACGAGATCACCCAACCCCGAAAGCCCCGCCAGCGTCTCCGCCCGCGCACCGCGGGCCAAGCCGAACCGCGTCATCTCGGCGAACCCGCGCGCGATCAACGCCGCGCGCGCGTTCTGGCCGAGCCCTGCCCCCTCGACCACGCCGCAACCGATCGCGAGGACGTTCTTCACCGCGCCACCGATCTCCGCACCCGCGACGTCGGTCGAGGCGTAGGTGCGAAAATGGCGGGCGGCGAGGCGTGTCGCGAGCCGCTCGCCAAGCGCCGCATCCTCGCACGCGAGCGTCACCGCGGTCGGCAACCCGGCGGCGACTTCGTGCGCGAAGGTCGGTCCGGAGAGCACTGCGATCGGCGCATCGGGATGTACCGCGCGCGCGACCTCGCCGACGAGGCGCTTGCTTCCCGCCTCGATCCCCTTCGCGCAGAGCACGAGCGGAATGCGGCCGATCGGGGCGGCGGCGAGGACGCTGCCGACGTGCTGGGCGGGCGCGACAACGAGGATCGCATCCATGTCCGCCAGTGCGGCGAGGTCGTCGGTGGCGCGGATCGTCGGTGACAGCGCGACGCCGCCAAGGAACAGCGTGTTCTCATGGGCGGTGTTGATCGATTCGATGACGGCGGTTTCGCGCGCCCACAGGATCACGTCGCGGCCACCATAGGCTGCGACCTGAGCCAGGGCGGTGCCCCACGCCCCGCCACCGATGACGCCGATCTTCATGCCTTAACCCCTGCGCCACGCACCGCTTCGGCATTCGGATCGAGCGGCCAGCGGGGACGCGCGGCGACATCGAGCGGATCGGTAAGGCCCGCGGCGAATCGCTCGGCCCCTGCCCAACCAATCATCGCGGCGTTGTCGGTGCACAGCCACAAGGGCGGCGCGACGAAGCGGAGCCCGTGCGCGCTGGCAAGACCCTGCAACGCGGTACGGACCGCCGTGTTGGCCGCGACTCCGCCCGCGACGACGAGCGCGGTGGCGCCGTGCGAGGTCCGCAAAGCCTTGGTCGTGCGGTCGATCAGGCAGTCCACCACGGCCGCCTGGAACGAGGCGGCGATATCCTCGGGCGAATACTGGCCGACGACACGCGCGACCGCGCTCTTCAGGCCTGCGAACGAGAAATGCGGCTCGGCCGAACCTTTCAGCGGGCGCGGCAGGGGGACGGCCTTGGGATTTCCCAACGCCGCGGCGCGTTCGACCGCGGGGCCACCGGGAAAGCCTAAGCCCAAGAGCTTGGCGGTCTTGTCGAATGCCTCGCCCGCCGCATCGTCGATCGTCGTGGCGAGGCGCCGATACGCACCGACGCCCTCCACCAGCAGCAACTGGCAATGCCCGCCCGACACGAGCAGCAGCAGGTATGGGAACTCCAGGTCCGGATCCGACATGCGCGGCGAGAGCGCGTGGCCTTCGAGATGGTTGACCGCGATCAACGGCTTGCCCGCGGCGTGCGCGAGTGCCTTGCCGGTGACGAGACCGACCATCACTCCGCCGATCAGTCCCGGCCCCGCGGTCGCGGCGATCGCGTCGACATCCGCCAACGTCAGCTTCGCATCGGCGAGCGCCGCGACGATCAGCGGCTCCAGTGCCTCGACATGCGCGCGCGCGGCGATTTCGGGGACGACGCCGCCGAACGGAGCGTGTGCCGCCTCCTGCCCGAGCAGCCGGTGCGCGAGGACCTGCCGGTCGCCGGTGACGAGCGCGGCGGCGGTTTCGTCGCAGGAGGATTCGATGCCGAGAATGATCATCGCGTGTCTGTATAGGCCTGCGTGAAGCTTGTCGAAGGGGGCCCCTTTCTGCATGGCACGCAGCATGACAGTTTTTCGGCTCGGTACGCGCGGTTCGCCGCTGGCGCTCACCCAGGCAGGCCTGGTCCGCGATGCCCTGTGCGCGGCGCATGGCTGGTCGGCGGACAAGGTCGAGACGGTCGTGATCCGCACCACCGGCGACCGCGTCCAGGATCGCGCGCTCGCCGAGATCGGCGGCAAGGCGTTGTGGACCAGGGAGCTCGATCGCGCGCTCCACGACGGTGACATCGACTGCGCGGTCCATTCGATGAAGGACGTCGAGACGATCCGGCCGCACACGCTGAGGATCGCCGCGATGCTGCCGCGCGCCGACGTGCGCGATCGGCTGATCGGAGCGGAGACCTTCGCCGACCTCCGCCCGGGCGCCGTCGTCGGCACGAGTTCGCCGCGACGCCGCGCGCAGATGCTGAGGCTGCGGCCCGACCTGGAGATCGTGCTGATCCGCGGCAACGTCGATACGCGGCTCGGCCGCGTCGCGAGCGGCAAGATGGATGCCACGCTGCTCGCCGCCGCGGGGCTCGATCGGCTCGGGCGCGACGACGGCCATGCGATCCCGACCGACATCATGCTGCCCGCTCCGGCGCAGGGCGCGGTCGGGATCGAGGTCCTCGACGGCAGTACCGCGCACGCGATCGTCCCCGCGATCGACCATGCCGACACCAGCCTTTGCGTTCTCACCGAGCGCGCGTTGCTCGCCCGGCTCGGGGCGGATTGCCACTCGCCGGTCGCGGCGCTCGCGTCGCTGGCAGGCGAGACGCTGACGTTGCGCGCCGAGTTGATCGCCGAGGACGGGACGTGCGACGTCGCCGGATCGATCGAGGGCGGTGCGGGCGAAGACCTGGGCACGATACTGGCGGTAGACCTTCTCACGCGCGCGCCGGCCAGCGTCCGCCGGTTGTTCGCGGCATGACGTCGCCCCACGCGGTCGTCGTCGTGCGGCCGGAGCCCGGCAATGCGCGGACTACGGCGGCGCTGCGGGCGCTAGGGCTCGACGTACGGCAGGTTCCGCTGTTCGCGGTGACGCCGGCCGACTGGAGCGTACCGGATTCGGCAGGGTTCGACGGACTGTTGCTGACCAGCGCGAACGCGGTGCGGCATGGTGGCGCAGGACTGGACGCGTTGAAGCGCCTGCCGGTGGTCGCCGTCGGCGCTGCGACGGCGGCGGCAGCGACCGACGCGGGCTTTGCGGTCGCGGTGACCGGGTCGGGCGACGCGCGCGATGCCGTCTCCCAAGCGCGCGATCGCGGTTTTGCGCGACTGTTGCATCTCGCCGGGCGCGATCGTGCCCCGACCGGCGACGGGATCGAGGCCATTACGGTCTACGCGAGCGATGATGTGCCGATCGACGCTACGGTTGCGCAGTCGTTCGTCGATACCGTCGTGTTGCTGCACTCCGAACGTGCCGCGATCCGGTTGAAGGCTATGCTCGATAAGGCGGGGATCGACCGGTCCGGCATCGAGATCGCCGCGATCAGCGCCGCCGTCGCCGAAGCGGCCGGAACCGGCTGGGCGACCGTCTCGATCGCCCCGCAACCGAGCGATCCGGCAATCGTAGCACTCGCTGCTGCACGTGCGAACATACGCGCGATTGACCATCCGGTGCGTGGCGGGGATAAGCACGCCATGAGCGACTACGTGCCGACCGATCGCCCACGGGCACGCGGACCCAGAATGGGCGTCATCATCGCCCTCACCGCGCTTGCGTTCATCGCCGGACTCGGGCTGATGGCTTATGCCGCGAGGAAGCTGCCCTGGTTCGGCGCCACGGCGTCGACCACCCCTGGCGCACCCGCCGCAGGCCAGAAAGCGGGCACGAGCAATTCCGGGTATATCCCGTCGCAACCACTCGGCCCGGATGGCCAGCCCCAGGCGGCCGCGCCGGTCGACACCGCCGTGCTGGCAACCCGCGAGGCGACGCTGGCGGGCCAGCTGACCGCGCTCGAGGCACGCACAGCAGCGATCACCACCGATGCGGCGGCTGCCGGTGGGCAAGCTACGCGAGCGGAAGGCCTGCTTGTCGCGTTCGCCGCGCGGCGGGCACTCGATCGCGGGGTCGGGCTCGGCTATCTGGAAGAGCAATTGCGCTTGCGGTTCGGCCAGGCCCAACCCCGTGCAACAATGCTGCTGATCCAGTCTGCGCGCCAGCCGGTGACGCTTGAGGATTTGCGCCAAGGCCTCGATGCGATAGCGCCGGACATCACGAGTTCGACGGGCGAGAACTGGCTCGACACGATCCAGCATCAGATCGATTCACTGATAGTGTTGCGCAAGGCGGGAACGCCGTCGCCGATGCCCGCCGACCGCCTTGCGCGCGCACGCCGACTGCTCGGCGCGGGTCAGGTCGAGGCGGCGCGCGCCGAAGTCGCGCGCCTGCCGGGTGCAGCCCAAGCCGGTAACTGGATCGACGCGGCACGCCGCTACGTCGTGGCCCGCCAGGCGCTCGACCTGATCGAGAACACGGCACTGATCGGCCAGGCGGGACAGCCGCAACCGGCGCCGGTCGTCATACCAACGCCACAAACGGCAACCGAAACGGACACCGCCCCGGACCCGTCGGGTATCTGAGCTGAACTTGTTGTCGCTGGTGAACAGCGATTTACGGCCAATGGCTTTGCATTCGGCTGTCCAAACATTCAACGTCGAGACCGTTCGATCTCTTTCCGATTCTAGGATAGCTCTCAAATAGCGGCGTACGGACGGATCGTCCCGGGAACACCCACGGGGTCACGCACTGAAGTCGGCGGTGTGTTTCAATATACGACTGTCCGGAACGGACTTTGCGTGATCCGGTCTTATCTTCTTCTACGCGCCCAGTGGGACAGCCGTTCTGTAGAGGAGGTCGACGCTCCATAGCGCCGACCTCTGTCTTTCCTACCACAGCACGCCACGGACCGGCTGCAACGGCTCCGGTGCCTCGTCGCCGATCGCCTGAAGCAGGTCGATTTCGATCGTTCGGCACATTGCGTTCAATGGGACATCGTGGATCGTGTCCGCGAACGGATCGACCAGATCGTCGCCAATCTGGAGCACGGCAAGGAACATCAACCCGGCAATCGTCGAACCGATCGGCGTCGCGAACCCAAGCGTCTCGACCAGACCGATCGGCAGCAGGATGCAGAACAGCCGCGTGAAGATGCTGGGGAAAAAGCGATACTGGTTTGGCAGCGGCGTGTTCTTGATACGCTCCATGCCACCCTGCGCGTTGGCGATATCGACGAGGATCGCCTCGAACTGCGTCTGCTGGATGGTGTCGATCCAGCCGTTACGGCGCGCGATGTCGATCCGACGGCCGGTGCCGTCAAGCAGGCCGTTGGCGATATTGGTGCGGTCGAGCGCGAACGACGCCTCTTCCTTCGACAGGAAGCGCAACACCTCGGGCGGTGCGGGCTGCTTGCGCAACTGACAGCGCAACGCATTCACATACGCGATCTGGCGGAGCACGATCGTCCGCTTCATATCGTGGCCCTCGGGCTCTGGCAGCATGTTGCGCGCCATTCGCGCCAAATTGCGCGAGGCATTGATCATCAGGCCCCACAGCCCGCGGCTTTCCCACCAGCGCTGATACGCGGAGTTGTCGCGGAAGCCGAGGAACAGCGCCAGCGCGGTACCGAACAGCGTCAGAGGCAGGGCCGGCGCATGAAACGGCAGGACATAATAGGTGATCGTGACGACGACGTCCCAGACGAAAAGACCGAGCAGCGGGCGCCAGACCTCGCTCAAAATTTGACTGAGGCGCGGTGTTGCAGTGACGATCAAACGAAAGCTCCCTTGTTAACAGGGCTTTTAATGCGCGAAGAGGCGTTTCGCTGCAATGCAGCGACGATCAGCCACCTACAAGCGACTGATCGCGCAGTCCGCGCCAGATCTTCAGCGCCTGGACGGTTTCTGCAACGTCGTGGACGCGCAGGATCTGGACGCCGGCCTCGGCGCCCTTGAGTGCCAGCGCGAGCGAACCGGCGAGGCGCTGGTCGACCGGCACTTCGTTCGATAGCGCGCCGATCAGGCGCTTGCGGCTGGCGCCGAGCATGATCGGGCAGCCGAGCCCGTGGAAGATCGCGAGGCCGTTGAGCAGCGCGAGGTTCTCGGCGAGCGTCTTGCCGAAGCCGATCCCTGGATCGACCATGATCCGCGACCGGTCGACGCCACCCGCGACGACGGCGGCGATTCGGTTTGCGAGCCAGTCGAACACGTCGGTCAGGACGGTGGCGTAGCCGCCGTCGCCGTGACCGCCCTTTTTCGGGTCGGGCGAGTGCATCAGGACGACCGGGCAGCCGCTATTTGCGACCACATCAAGTGCGCGGTCATCCCAGAGGAGCGCGGCGACGTCGTTGACGATGTGCGCGCCGGCGGCGAGCGTCGCCTCCATAACGGCCGCCTTGCGCGTGTCGACCGAGACGATCGCACCGGCGCGCGCGAGGCGTTCGACGACGGGGACGAGCCGCGCGATCTCGTCGCCTTCCCATACCGCGGGCGCGCCGGGGCGGGTGGATTCGCCGCCGACGTCGATCATCGTCGCGCCGGCGGCGGCCATGTCGATCCCGGCGGCAGCGGCGGCGGCGGGGTCGTCGACGTGCTTGCCGCCGTCGGAGAAGCTGTCGGGGGTGACGTTGAGGATGCCGGCGACGATCGGCTGGTCGAAGCGGAGCGTGCGTTCGCCGAGCTGGAGGGGCGCGCGGGGGGCGGTGATGGCGACGTGGAGGTGCGCGGCGCGTTCGCCCAGCGTCGCGACATCGGCGACGGGGATGGTGCGGCGGTTGCTGCCTTCGATCACTTCATAGGCAGCGAACCACTGCATGCCGCCTGCCAAGCGCGCGACGCTGCCGTCTTCGTGGGCGAATGGGGTATCGACGAACTGGGCGGGGCGGAGGTGGAGGCTGGTCATGATCCCCTGTTCCTCAAATCCGCCGTTCGTTCAAACTACCGTTCGTCCCGAGTAGGTTTCGAGCTTGTCGAGAACCCGTATCGAAGGACATGTACCTCGATACGAGCCCTCGACTACGCTCGGTCTCTACTCGGCACGAACGGAACTTTGCTCAGATCGTGTTCGCCAGCAGGTACGTCTGGCGGAGGTCGTCGATCGGCTTCAGGCCCTTGTCGCTCTCGTAATGCCAGAAGCTCCAGCCGTTGCAGGCGGGGGCGTTCTGCAAGGTCGAGCCGAGCTTGTGGATCGAGCCGATTGTGCCGCAGTCGCTGAGCAGCGAGCCATCCGCGCGGATGGTGGCACGCCATCGGCGCTTCGAGTCGGTCAGGACTGCGCCGGGGGCGAGGTACGCGTTCTCGACCAGCACGCCGAACGCGACCTTGGGCTGCGTGCGGGGGCTCATCATGGTTGCGAGGGCGGATTCGTCGAGTGGCAATGCTGCCTCGATGCGTTCCTGCGCAGCTTCGATGTAGTCGCCTTCGCGGTCGATGCCGATCCAGCTGCGACCGAGACGCTTAGCGACCGCGCCGGTGGTGCCGGTGCCGAAGAACGGATCGAGCACGACGTCGCCGGGCTTCGTGCACGCCAGCAGGATGCGGTACAGCAGCGCCTCGGGCTTCTGCGTCGGATGCACCTTGGTGCCGTTCTTCTTGAGTCGCTCGGCGCCGCCGCAGGTCGGGAATTCCCAGTCGCTGCGCATCTGGAGCTCGTCGTTGAGCGTTTTCATCGCGCGGTAGTTGAAGTGGTATTTCGCCTTCTCGCCCTTCGACGCCCAGATCAGCGTCTCGTGCGCATTGGTGAAGCGCGTGCCGCGGAAGTTGGGCATCGGGTTGGTCTTGCGCCAGACGATGTCGTTGAGGATCCAGTAGCCGAGATCCTGCACCGCCGCACCGACGCGGAAGATGTTGTGATAGCTGCCGATGACCCAGAGCGCGCCGTCGTCCTTGAGGATGCGGCGTGCTTCCTTGAGCCAGGCACGGGTGAAGCGGTCGTATGCGGCGAAGGTGTCGAACTTGTCCCAGTCGTCGGTGACCGCATCCACATGCGATCCGTCGGGACGATAGAGTTCGCCGCCGAGCTGGAGGTTGTAGGGCGGGTCGGCGAAGATCATGTCGATGGAATTCGACGGGAGCGCCTTCATGTGCTCGATGCAGTCGCCACGCAGGATCTGGTCGAGCGGAAGGACGGCTTGAACCGCCGGCTCCACTGCCTTTTTCGCACGCGGCCGTGCGATCGTGTCGATCAAACCCATGTTTTCCGCCCCTTATCGACGCCCATAGCGGCGGAATTGTCCGACTCCGTCAAGCAAACATTCGTTAACGGCGTTTCGGTGCGATTCCGTCGCTGCGACCAATCGAGTCGCCGTTGCCCAGATGTTGAGTCGTGGGAGACTCGCGGCTCAAGCCCTTGGGGTGTGGCGCGAAAGACTCAGCTCGTCGTTTCCTGTGCGAAAAGTCCCTCGCGCGCCAGATAGGCGGCGGCGACGGGGGCGAAACTGCGGCGGTGGATCGGCGTGGGGCCGTGATCGCGGAGCGCCTTCATGTGGTGCGCGCAGCCGTAACCCTTGTTCGAATGCCAGTTATATTCGGGATGCACGTCGGCGGCGGCGATCATGATGAGGTCGCGCGTATGCTTGGCGACGATCGAGGCGGCGGCGATCGACAGCGATTTCGCGTCACCGCCGACCAGCGGCGTGGCGGGGTAGGTCCAGCGCGGCAGGCGGTTGCCGTCGACCAGGACGTGGCCGGGGGCCTGGCCGAGTTCGATCGCCAGCGCGTCGACCGCGAGCGTCATCGCCTTCATCGTCGCCCAGTAGATGTTGAGTGTGTCGATTTCGTCAGGCTGGACGATGCCGATGCCGACGACCGCGCAGCCTTTCAGGCGGGCGCAGAGCCGTTCGCGTTCGGAGGCGGAGAGCTTCTTCGAATCGTCGATACCGCGGGGGACGCCTTTTGCGGGCAGAATCACGGCGGCGGCTACGACTGGCCCCGCGAGCGGACCGCGACCGGCTTCGTCAACACCCGCGACAGGGCCGATGCAGAGCTTTTCGTGTTTCATGCCGGGCATTATCGAGTTCTCAACGGGTCGAACGGGCTGACACCTAGTGTGTGCCCCATCGGGCCGTGCCCTGCGCCGAGCCCGGGTGCGTTGGCAAGCGCGGCGCGGACGAACGCGATGGCGCGCTCGATTGCGGCGTCGAGTGGCAGGCCTTGGGCGAGCCCGGTGGCGATGCCGCTGGCGAGCGTGCAGCCGGTGCCGTGCGCGTGGCGGGTTTCGATGCGGGGGTTGGTCCAGCGGGTTTCGCCAGAGTCGGTGACGAGGCGGTCGGTGATGTCGGGGCCTTCGGCGTGGCCGCCTTTTATGAGGACGGCCGGGCCTAGTGCGCGGATTGCTTGCTCGCCACCGAGGGCTGCGAGTTCGGGGAGGTTGGGGGTTACGAGCGTGGCGATCCGCATGAGGCGGGTGAAGGCGGCTATCGTGTCGCGGTCTGCGAGGACGGAGCCGGAGGTGGCGATCATCACCGGGTCGAAGATGATGGGGAGTCTGCTCCCCTCCCTGGAAGGGAGGGGTTGGGGGTGGGTCGGCTTGGGGCTGGTGTCGCGCTTACCCAGCGGCCTACCCACCCCCGGCCCCTCCCTTTCAGGTAGGGGGGAAAGACGCTCGAGATATGCGGCGACCGCATTCGCCGTTTCAGCGGAGCCGATCATGCCGATCTTTACGGCGTCTACGCCAATGTCCGAGACGACAGAGTCGATCTGCGCGAGGACCATGTCGGTCGGGATCTGGTGGACCGCCTGCACGCCGAGCGTGTTCTGTGCGGTGATCGCGGTAACGGCCGTCATTGCGTGGCCACCGAGCATGGTTACCGTCTTGATATCCGCCTGAATTCCAGCGCCGCCGCCCGAGTCGGAGCCGGCTATTATGAGAACCCGCGCTGTCATAAAGTGTCCCAGATCGGGGCGAAGTGCACGAAGTGCAGACGCTGGCGCGGGTCTGCACTTTGCCGGAGGCGGGGTTGGACTGGGGATGCCGGACTGGGGTTGGCGTGGTTGGCGATCATGGGATCGGCTATCGCATGATCGGTCGGATGTAGGACAGGGGTGTGCCTCTCTTCACCACCCCGGCGGAGGCCGGGGCCCAATTGGGGGAGGTTGCTAACCGCGGACTGCGATCTGTTACTCGGACCTTCCCAACTGGGCCCCGGTCTCCGCCGGGGTGGTAGAAGGGGTTGCGGTGGCAATAAGATGCGAGGTCGCGCTTAGCCAACCGGCGCCTAGTGGCGCCGAGCGCGCGCCGGTTTTTGCGGTGGCGCCTCGCCCAGCCTGGTCGGGCGGTCGAGCAATTCGCCGCCGCAGTTCGGGCAGCGCTCGTCGAGTGCGTCCGCGCATTCCGCGCAGAAGGTGCATTCGAACGAGCAGATGAACGCGCCCGGCGCGTCGGCGGGAAGGTCGGTGGTGCAGCGTTCGCAGGTGGGGCGCATCTCCAGCATCAGGCGGCAGCCTTCCGGACGGCGTCGCAAATGCGGTCGACGACACGCTCGACCTGTGCCGGGTCGTCGCCTTCCGCCATCACGCGGATCACCGGTTCGGTGCCCGATGGACGGATGACCAGGCGTCCCTTGCCGGCGAGTTCGGCCTCGGCCTCGGCGATCACCGCCTTGACCGCGTCGTGGTCGAGCGGCTTGCCGCCGGCGAAGCGGACGTTCTTGAGCAATTGCGGCAGGGGCTCGAAGCGGTGGAGCACTTCACTGGCGGGGGCGCCCGAGCGCTTCACCTCGGCGAGAATCTGGAGTGCCGCGACAAGGCCGTCGCCGGTGGTCGCATAGTCGCTGAGGATGATGTGGCCCGACTGTTCGCCGCCGACATTATAGCCGCTTGAGCGCATCTTCTCGAGCACGTGGCGATCGCCGACCGCGGTGCGGACGAGGCCCAGCCCTTGCGCGGCGAGATGGCGTTCGAGGCCGAGGTTGGACATCACCGTCGCGACCAGACCGCCGCCGGCGAGCCGCCCCTGGCGCGCCCAGCTGGCGGCGATCGTCGCCATCAGCTGGTCGCCGTCGACGATCGTGCCGGTCTCGTCGACGACGATCAGCCGGTCGGCATCGCCGTCGAGCGCGATGCCGATGTCCGCGCCGCTGGCGACGACCGTCTCGGCAAGCGCCTGCGGGGCGGTCGAGCCGACGCCGTCGTTGATGTTGGTGCCGTTGGGCGTCACGCCGATCGCGACGACGTCCGCGCCGAGTTCCCAGAGCGCCGACGGTGCAACCCTGTACGCGGCGCCGTTCGCGCAATCGAGCACGACGCGCATGCCGTCGAGGCGAAGATTCTCTGGGAAGGTCGACTTGGCGAAGTGGATGTAGCGGCCCTGCGCATCCTCGATCCGGCGCGCGCGGCCGATCTGGTCGGAGGGGACGAGCGGAATATCACCGTCGATCAGTGCCTCGATCGCCGCCTCCGCCTCGTCGGATAGCTTGTAGCCGTCGGGACCGAACAGCTTGATGCCGTTATCGGCATAGGGGTTGTGGCTAGCGGAGATCATCACGCCAATGTCCGCGCGCATCGACTGGGTCAGCATAGCCACTGCCGGCGTCGGCATCGGGCCGACCATGACGACGTCCATGCCGACGCTGGTGAAGCCCGCGACCAACGCCGATTCTAGCATGTAGCCCGACAGCCGCGTATCCTTGCCGATCACGACGCGGTGGCGGTGATCGCCGCGCTGGAAATATGCGCCGGCGGCCATGCCGACCTTCATCGCCATTGCCGCGGTCATCGGCGAGACGTTGGTGGCACCACGAATGCCGTCGGTGCCGAAATATTTTCTTGCCATCGCGTCCGCTTTCCGTCCCGTATCGGTGTCCGATCCGTTTGATAGCGCGGTACATCACGAAGGGCGAGCATGTCGCAGACTACACGGATTCTAGCCGCCCTGATCGGTGGCATCGCGATGGGCATCGCCGCGGCGGCCTGGTCGCCGGCGAATGCGATCGCGGCGACGGCGGTGACCCAGCCGATCGGTTCGGCGTGGCTGCACGGATTGCAGATGGTGATCGTGCCGCTCGTCGTCGGGTTGCTCGTGACCGGAATCGGCGCGACCACCGAGGCTGCACGCGCCGGGCGGATCACCGTGCGGGCGATGGTGATGATCGTCGTCATCCTGTGGAGCACGACGATCATGGCCGCGCTGGTCATGCCGTTGATCCTGGATGCCTTTCCACTGCCGCGCGCGTTAGGCTCCGCGTTGCGCGCTGCGCTGACGGGCGCCGCGCCGGTCGGGCCGGTGCCGGGGATCGGCGCGTTCTTCGACACGATCGTGCCGACCAACATCGTCGCGGCCGCCTCCAGCGACTCGTTCCTGCCGCTGACCGTCTTCGCGCTGACCTTCGCGTTTGCGGTGACGAAGCTGCCCGACGATCGCCGCCGCGTGCTGACCGGCTTCTTCCAGGCGGTCGTCGATGCGTTGCTGATCATCATCACATGGGTGCTGAAGCTGGCGCCGATCGGCATATTCGCGCTCGCCTACGGGGTCGGTGCGCGCACCGGTACGGCGGCGTTTGGCGCGCTCCTGCACTATATCGTCTGCGTCTCGGCGATCGGGTTCATCGTGCTGCTGTCCGCCTATCCGATCGGGATGATCGGCGGGCGGGTCGGCTTCGGCCGGTTCGCACGCGCGGTCGCGCCGGCGCAGGCGGTGGCGATCAGCACGCAGTCGTCGCTCGCCTCGCTGCCGGCGATGCTGAAGGCCTCAACCGACCTCGGTGCGTCGCCCGCCACCGCCGGGATCGTCTTGCCGCTGTCGGTCGCGGTGTTCCGCGCGACCAGCCCGGCGATGAACCTCGCGGTCGCGCTGTACGTCGCGCACTGGCTGGGGCTGCCGATCGGGCCGGGGCAGATGGCGGCGGGCGTGGCGACCGCGGCGATCACGACGATGGGGTCGATCTCGTTGCCCGGCACGATCAGCTTCGTCGCATCGGTCGCGCCGGTGGCGCTGGCGATGGGCATCCCGCTCGAGGTGCTGGGTCTGCTCATCGCAGTCGAGACCATACCCGACCTGTTTCGGACCGTCGGGAACGTGACCATGGACACCGCCGTTACCATCTCCGTGGCAGCGCGGTCCGATCACGGGAACGGCGCTCAGGAGATTCCGCATGAAGTATCGCACGCTCGGCCCTGATTTCGAGGTTTCCGCGCTGGGTCTTGGCTGCATGCCGATGGCCGGGATCGGCAAGGGCATGTACGGCGAGGCGAACGTCGACGAGAGCATCGCCACGATCCACCGCGCGATCGAGCTGGGCGTGACGCTGTTCGACACCGCCGAGATCTATGGCCCGCTGGTCAACGAAGAGCTGATCGGCAAGGCGATCCGGGGCAAGCGCGACGGTGTCGTGATCGCGACGAAGTTCGGGTTTCGCTATGACGAGAACGGGATGACGGGGGTGGATTCGACACCGGCCAATGTGCGGCGGGCGTGCGAGGGATCGCTGAAGCGGCTTGGGGTCGAGACGATCGACCTGTTGTACCAGCACCGCGTTGATCCGGGCGTGCCGATCGAGGATACCGTCGGCGCGATGGCCGACCTCGTTCGCGAGGGCAAGGTGCGGCATCTCGGGTTGTCCGAGGCTGGGCTCGACACGATCCGGCGGGCTGCGGCGACGCATCCGATTGCGGCTTTGCAGAGCGAGTATTCGCTTTGGGAGCGCGATGTGGAGGACGAGATCCTGCCGTTGTGTCGCGAACTGGGGATCGGGTTCGTGCCGTATTCTCCGCTGGGGCGCGGGTTTTTGACGGGGCAAATTACGGCGCGGTCGGATCTGCCGGAGGGCGATTACCGGCGCAACGATCCGCGGTATTCGGAAGAGAACTTCGCCAAGAACATGGAGATGGTGGCGGTGGTGAAGTCGATTGCCGATGCGCATGGCGCCTCGCCGGCACAGATCGCGCTCGCGTGGTTGCTGGCGCAGGGGGATGATATCGTGCCGATCCCGGGGTCGAAGCGCCGGGTTACGCTGGAGGATAGCATGAAGGCGGCGGATATCACGCTGACCGCGGACGATCTGGCGAAGCTGGATGCCGCGGCGCCGCGGGGTGGGACAGCTGGGCCGCGGTATGGCGAAAAGGCGATGTCGATGACGCGGATCTAACTGCTCCCCTCCCGTTTACGGGAGGGGTCGGGGGAGGGCGTGCCTCGCAGGCCGGACGCCAGTACGTACGTCGTGCCCTCCCCTAGCCCCTCCCGCAAGCGGGAGGGGAACACGTTGCTTACTGAACGCCGTGCATCCACTTCTTGATCAGCGGCGAGATCAGCAGCAGCACGACGCCGATCCCGGCGGACACGAGACCGATGGTCCAGAACACGCCGGCATAGGTGTCGAGGCTGACCTTCAGGTTCGTCACCTGGCCGCCGACCGTCTCGACGCTCGCCACCTGCGCGACGACGCCGGCGACATATTGCGCGACCGAGATCGACAGGAACCAGACGCCCATCATCAGCCCGACGACGCGCGCGATCGACAGCTTGGTGATCATGCTGAGACCGACCGGCGAGATGCAGAGCTCGGCGAACGAGTGGATGAAATACAGCCCGGCGAGCCACCAGATCGCGACCTTGAACGAAGGCCCGACCATGCTCGCGCCCCAGACGAGGAACAGGAAACCGACTCCGACGCCGATCAGCGCGATGCCGAACTTGACGGGGATCGACGGCTCCAGGCCCTTGGCGGCGAGCTTGGTCCACAGGATCGACATCACCGGCGCCAGCGCGACGATGAAGAACGCGTTGAAGAACTGGGTCTGGCCGGCCGAGATGCTGAAGAGGCCGAACACGCTGAGATCGGTGTTGCGATCCGCGAACAGCGTGAGGCTCGACCCGGCCTGCTCGAACAGCGTCCAGAACACGACGTTGAACACGATCAGCACCATCGCCGCGAGCATCATCTGGAACTCGCGACGCTCGCCGTTGATGAACGACCAGATCAGGATGCCCGGCACCGCGATCAGGAACGTGCCGAACAGCAATTTGCCCATCAGCGACAGCGAGGCGATGTAGCCGACGATCCCGGAGCCCGGCACCGGCGGCACGGCGTTCATGAGGTTGACGAACAGCAGGTAGAAGATCGGGATGCCGAGCAGCGCGAGCGCATAGATGCCGAGCGCACGATCGGGACCGGTGCGGACCGGGGGCTCGCCGTAGCCGTTTAGCTTGCCGCCATCGAACTGGATGAGCGTCCACGAGGCGAGCATGCCGATCGCGGCCAGGCCGAAGCCTGCCCACCAGCCGACTGCGACCGCGAGGAACGGACAGAGCAGCTGCGAGAACAGCGAGCCGAGGTTGATCCCCATGTAGAAGATCGTGAACCCGGCATCACGGCGCTTGTCGCCCTGCGCGTAGAGCTCCCCGACCATCGTCGAGATGTTGGGCTTGAAGAAGCCGTTGCCGACCGAGATCATGCAGAGCGCGAGCAGCATGATCGTGACGTAGAAGCTGCTGCGTTCCGCGCCGGATTCGAAGCCACCCTTCTCGACCGTGCGTGCGGTCGAGCCGTCGGGGGCGAGCAGCGAGACGGTGCCGTCGTCGTTGCCCTTGATCTTCAGCTTGTTCGCGCCGTCGACGAGATAGCGGACTTCGCTGTCGGCCTGGTCGACGACTTCGATCGCATAGCGCTGGTTGGCGATCGTCGCGTACGGCTTGGCGGTCTCGCCGCCGAAGCAGAGCAGCAGATAGCCGAGCGCCATGATGATCGCGCCGAACTTTACCGCGCGCTTCGACCCGAGATACTGGTCCGCGAGATAGCCGCCGACCAGCGGCGTTAGATACACCAGCGCGGTATAGCCGCCGTAGAGTCCGGTCGCCTCGCGGTCGCCGAACACGAAATGCTTGGTAAGGTACAGCGTGAGCAGCGCGCGCATGCCGTAATAGCCGAACCGCTCCCACGCTTCGGTGGTGAACAGCCGCGCGAGCTGGCGGGGATGCCCGAACCAGGTTTCGCCGTACGCCGGGTTGATATGGGTGATGTCCGGCTCTCGCGGGGTATCCGCGGTCGGGGTGTCCACCATTCTTACGCTCCCTGATACTCGTCTTGGCCGCCGTCGAACGCGGGGCCGTTATGGCGCGCAACCTAGCGGCAAAGCTCGGCCTGTAAATATCGCACATCAGGGCTTATCTTCCGGGACATGCTCAACGATCGCTCCACGCCGCTCTCGCTGCTCGCCACCCGCCGCTCGGGAAAGCCGCGAGACCTGATCGCGCCCGGCCCCGATTCCTACCAGCTGGCGACGATCCTCGAGATCGCGGCGCGAACGCCCGACCACGGCAAGCTCGCGCCGTGGCGGTTCGTCGTCGTGGGTGACGACCACCGCGCGGCGCTGTCGTCGCTGATTACGGATGCGTATCTGGCGGAACGGCCTTCGGCGTCGCGGACCGAACTCGAGTCGCTCGACCAGTTCGCGCACCAGGCGCCGACCCTGGTGGTCGTGCTGTCATCGCCGAAGGAGAGCAAGATTCCGCTTTGGGAACAGGAGCTTTCGGCGGGGGCGGCATGCATGAACCTGCTCCATGCGGTGCATGCGGAGGGGTTTGCGGGCGGCTGGCTGACGGGATGGCCCGCCTATTCAGACCTGGTGCGCGACGCGTTCGGGACGGCGGCGGAGCGGATCGCGGGGTTCATGTTCATCGGCACGCCGTCGCGCGCGCTCGACGAACGGCCTCGCCCGGATATGGCACGGCTCGTAAGCCATTGGGAATCCTGAGCCTCGACTTTCCGCCAGATTGCTGTATTAGAACAGCATGACAGCGCTCAGCAGCGACGACAGCCCCGTTTATATCCGCCTTCGCAGCACGATCGCCGCGGGGATTTTACGCGGTGATTACCGTGCGGGCGATCAGTTGCCGTCGGTGCGCGCGTTCGCCGCCGAGCAGGGGGCGAACCCGCTGACGGTCGCCAAGGCGTATCAGAGCTTTCAGGACGACGGGTATGTCGAGGTGCGCCGCGGGGTCGGGATGTTCGTGATGCCGGGTGCGGCGGAGGCTTTGCGGGTGGCGGAGCGCGAGAACTTCGTGACGACGCAGTGGCCGCGGATCCTGGGGCATATCGATCTGTTGGGATTGGATGCGCATGATCTGCTGGAGCGGGAGCGGGCTTAAAAGCCCTCACCTGCCCTTCGTCGTACTTTCCCAGCTCGTACGTCATGCCCCCCTCCCGTTCGTCCTGAGTAGTCATCGAGTAGCTCCAACGGAGCGTATCGAGAGGACGTATCGAAGGACAGTTGGCGCGCGGAACCCATGCTTCGATACGCCCCCTCGATACGCTGCTGACGCAGCTACTCGGTCGCTACTCAGCACGAACGGTGGGGCGGGGCGATACTCGGAGCCAGCCCCCGCGCTTCAGAACAATCCCAGCGCCGCGACGTCCTCGACGCTCAGGTCGATCCCGAACAACAGGCTCATGCGGATGCGGTACACTCGCGGATCTGTGATCTCGCCCACCGTCGTGTCCGTCCCCGAGCGCCGGCGATAATTCCGCCCGATCAGCGACGCGAAGCCGTTCGGCAGGACGATGCTGGCGATCGGGGTATGGGTGAATCGACTGGACGGCGCGGTCGAGGTCCAATGGTTAGACATTACCAAGTCCGCATCGAACACTTGCGCGAGCGTGAAGCTGTATTGCGGCTGGAACCCTCCCGTCTCGCCGCGACCGTCGGTGGTCATCGGATCGCCGTCGCGGAGCAGCATCCAGCCTTGTTCGGTCGCTTCGAGGCGGAAGCGGGCGCCGTCGGGAGCGGTTGCCTCGGCGCCGTCGGCGAGCGGGAGGACGGGCGTGTAGCTGCCGCCGAACCCGGTGTCGGCGATCCAGTCCTGGCCATCGATCGTCACCAGTGCGAAGGTGTGCGTGAGCGGCGGTACGTCGGTGGCGGCGATCCAAACGCGGGCTAACAACGGGCGGGCGGTGAAGCCGAGTTCCGCGAGGGCGTCGAGGAAAAGGCGGTTGTGCTCGAAGCAATAGCCGCCGCGGCGTGCGGTGACGAGTTTGGCGAAGACCGATGTGCTGTCGATTGCGATGCCGCGGCCGAGGACGACGTCGAGGTCTTCGAACGGGATCGACAGACGGTGCGCATGCTGGAGGCGACCGAGGCCGATCGAGTCGAGCGTGGGCCGCGCGGGCATTGCGACACGGAGGAGATAGGCTTCGAGGTCGAACATCGGTCGGGCTTTCAGAGATTTCCGCCCTCTCTTACCGTTCGTTGGGCGTGGGCGTCGAGTGCAGGGCACCGGATGTTGCATGTGATGCAGCCCCCCTCCCCCGTTCGTGCCGAGCGAAGTCGAAGCACCTGCGCGTTGGGCATGCCCTTCGACTACGCTCAGGGCGAACGGGATATGGGGTGCCACCCCTGCTCGCTCCGTCACTCCGGGCTTGTTCCAGGGACCACCGTTCCGCGTTCTCATTTCTCTCGGGTCTGCGGAACGGTGGATGCTGGAACGAGCCCGGCATGACGGCGTGGTTTGGGGCTATCGCGACCAGTGGTGCCCCCGCGATCCTCCCCCGCAAGGGGGAGGTGGCTGGCGCTTGCCAGACGGAGGGGGCGGTAAGGCATCACCGCCGTTGCGTATCCTCTCCCTCCGTCACCTTCGGTGCCACCTCCCCCTTGCGGGGGAGGATCGCGGCGGCCTGGGTGCCACTCCGCGACAGCCTGTACCGCCTTCCCACTAGCTACCTCCCCGGCGGAGGCCGGGGCCCAATTGGAACGTCGGAAGTAACCGAGCACCGCGCTGATCATGACCGTCCCCCAATTGGACCCCGGCCTCCGCCGGGGAGGGGCGAACGACGATGTCGCGTTCGATCAGGCCGCGAACAGGTCCGCTTCGATCGAGTAGAGCACCGCCGCGCTCGCGTTCGCCGCCGCATTGAGGCCCATCGCCTCGGGGACGATCTGGTCGAGGTAGAAGCGCACCGCAGCCGACTTCATCCGGCCGAAGTCGTCGGTGCCTGCAACCTCGCCCTGCCGCTCCATCAACCAGCCGCAGGTCGCGACCGACAACATGGTGAGGAAGGGATAGCTCGCGGCGAGCTTGTCGTCGGCGTCCGCGGTAGCGAGCTTGCGCCCGATCGCTTCACACGCGTCGACCAAGGCCAGCAAGCGCTCGTCCTTCACTTCCGCGCGAATGTCGGCGACCAGCGTGGCGAACGCGCCGCCGTTATCCAAGCCGAGCTTGCGACCGACCAGATCCGCCGCCTGGATGCCGTTCGTGCCCTCGTAGATTGGCGTGATGCGGGCATCGCGGAAATACTGCGCGGCGCCGGTTTCCTCGACATAACCCATGCCGCCGTGGACCTGGATGCCGAGCGACGCGACTTCGTTGCCGAGATCGGTGCCGTGCGCCTTCGCCAGCGGCGTGACGAGTTCGAGGCGGTTGCGCGCGGCGTGGTCGCCGAGATTGGCGCGATCCACCTGCCCGGCCGCGTAGTAGACGAGCGCGCGCGCCGCCTGTGTCTGCGCCTTCATCCGCATCAGCATGCGGCGGACGTCGGGATGCTCGACGATCTTGACCGAGTCCTTGTTAGGCGAGCCAGCGCGCGCCGACTGAACGCGGTCGAGCGCATAGGCGACAGCGCCCTGTGTCGCGCCCTCTGCGACCTGCACGCCCTGGAGACCGACGTTCAACCGTGCGTTGTTCATCATCGTGAACATCGCGCGGATGCCGCCGAGCTCCGCGCCGATCAGCTCGCCGATGCAGTCGTCATTGTCGCCGAAGCTCAGCACGCAGGTGGGGGACGCGTGGAGCCCCATCTTGTGCTCGATCGAGACGACGCGGACGTCGTTGAAGTCGCCCGGCGTGCCGTCTTCCTGAAGGCGGAACTTCGGGACGAGGAACAGCGAGATGCCCTTGGTGCCGGCGGGTGCGCCCGGCGTCCGCGCGAGGACGAGGTGGACGATGTTCGGCGCCATGTCGTGATCGCCGAACGAGATGTAGATCTTGGTACCCTTGATCGACCACTTTCCGTCGCCGAGCGGCGTCGCGGTCGCACGGAGCGCACCGACGTCGGAGCCCGCCTGCGGCTCGGTGAGGTTCATCGTGCCGGTCCATTCGCCGGTTGCGAGATGGGGCAAGTACAGCGCCTGCTGCTCTGGGCTGCCGTGATGCTGGAGCGCCTCGATCGCGCCGACGGTCAGCGTTGGGCAGAGCGCGAAGCCCATGTTGGCGGAGCCGAGCGTGTCGAGCACCGCGGTCTGGATCGCGAACGGCAGGCCCTGGCCGCCCCATTCTTCCTCGACGCCGATCGTGCCCCAGCCGCCCTCGACATAGTCGTGATACGCCTGCGCGAAGCCGTCGGGCATGACCACGCCGTCCGGGGTCCACTTCGCGCCGACGGTGTCGCCGGTGCGGTTGAGCGGGGCCCATTCGCCCGACGCCAACTGGCCGACGCCTTCGAGGACCGCATCGACGACGTCGTCGCTGGCGGCGGCATAGCGTTCGGTCGCGGCGATCTCGCCGATCCGCACGACATGGTCGAGCACGAAACGCTGTTCGGTGGTTGCTGGAGTGAAGGCCATCGCATCCTCTTATCGCTACGGTTTGGACCCGCTATACGCCTCGGAAATGGCGCGTCCACACCCACAAATCCGCCGCTACGGAACGGCCGCGCTGGCGCAGGCTGCCGCGCTGATTCGCGCAGGATGCATCGTCGCCGTGCCGACCGAGACGGTGTACGGGCTCGCCGCGGATGCAACCAATGCTGAAGCGGTGGCGCGGATTTATGCGGCGAAGGGGCGGCCAAGTTTCAATCCGCTGATCGTGCACGTGGCGGATCTGGCGGCGGCGGAGCGCATTGCGATGTTCGATGCGGATGCCCGGGCGCTGGCGGCGGCGTTCTGGCCTGGGCCTTTGACGCTGGTGCTGCCGGTAAGGGGGGATTCGGGGATCGCTTCGCTGGTGACGGCGGGGTTGGACACGATCGCGATCCGGGTGCCGCGGCATCGGGCTATGCAGGGGTTGATCGCGGCTTCGGGGCGGCCTTTGGCGGCGCCTTCGGCCAATGCGAGTGGGGGGATCAGTCCGACTAGCGCGGCGCATGTTGCCGGGAGTCTGGGGGGGAACGTGCCGCTGATCCTCGACGACGGAGCTACCGAGGCTGGGTTGGAGTCGACGATCGTTGCTGGGCGGACGGTACTACGACCCGGGCCGGTAACTGCGGCGGCTATCCGCCAGCACCTCGAACACCACCCCGGCGAAGGCCGGGGCCCAGTTGGAACGTCGGAAGTAACTACGCGCAACGCCGATCATGACAGTCCCCCAACTGGGCCCCGGCCTTCGCCGGGGGGGCGTGAGGGTGGGGTGACAGCGCCGGGGCAACTTGAGAGCCACTATGCGCCGAACAAGGCGCTTCGGCTGAATGCGACCGAGATAGGGTCTGATGAGTGGCTGATTGGTTTCGGCGATGTGGCAGGCGACGTGTCGCTCTCCGCGTCGGGAAACCTTGTCGAAGCCGCAGCGAGGCTGTTCGACCTGCTTCACGCTGCCGATGCTAACGAACGTTCGAGGATTGCCATCGCGCCGATCCCATCTGAAGGCATTGGCGAAGCGATCAACGACCGCTTGCGCCGTGCCGCACATCGATAGTCCGTTCCCCTGCGCACGCAGGGGTCCAGGAGTCAGGTCGGATGACGGTATTTAGCTGGGCCCCCGCGTCCGCGGGGGAACAGCATTGGTCCGATCTTACGCGTTCACTGCCGCCTTGGACCGCGCGGCAAAGCTCTTGCGCAGCTTCTGCAGCTTCGGCGGGATCACCGCCATGCAATACGGGTTCGAGCGGCCCGAGGTTTCCCAGTAATCCTGGTGATAGCCCTCGGCTTCATACCACGTGTCCATCGGCTCGATGGTGGTGACGATCGGCTTGGGCGAGTCGGCCTGAGCGCGCTCCAGCGCCGCCTCCATCTCCGCCTTCTGCGCATCGTCCGCCGGGAACATAGCCGAGCGATACTGCGTGCCGACGTCGTTGCCTTGGCGGTTCAGCGTCGTCGCGTCGTGCGTGGCGAAAAATATGTCGAGCAGGTCGCCGAGCTTCAGCTGTTCGGGATCAAAGCCGATGCGGATCGCCTCGGCATGCCCGGTGTCGCCGCCGCAAACCTGTTTGTACGTCGGGTTGGGCACGCTCCCGCCGATATACCCGCTCTCCGCGCTCTCCACGCCGATCACGTCCTTGAACACAGCCTCGGTGCACCAGAAGCAGCCGCCGGCCAGCGTTACATAATCCGTCATAACGATCTCCTTTCCGCCAATGTAGGAAGTCGCTACCCCGCAACAAAGAGGAGACGCGCGTGATCGACGGTAAGGTTATGGTGACTGGCGGGGCCGGCTATATCGGCAGCCACGCGGTGCTGGCGTTGCTCGACGCGGGGTATGACGTCGTCGTGCTCGACAATCTGGTCACCGGGTTCGACTGGGCGGTCGATCCGCGCGCCGCGCTGGTCGAGGCGAACGTCGCCGACGATGCGAAGGTCCGCGCGGCGATCCGCGAGCACAACGTCCGCGCGATCATGCATTTCGCGGGCTCGGTCGTGGTCCCCGAATCGGTCAGCGATCCGCTCAAATATTACCGCAACAACACCGCCGCGAGCCGCGCGTTGATCGAGAGCGCGGTCGTCGAAGGCGTGCCCCACTTCATCTTCTCCTCGACCGCCGCGACCTATGGCACGCCCGAGAAGGTCCCGGTGGCCGAGGGCGATCCGACGGTGCCGATCAACCCCTACGGCATGTCGAAGCTGATGACCGAGGCGATGCTGCGCGACGTCGCCGCGGCGCATCCGATGAACTACGCGGCGTTGCGCTACTTCAACGTCGCCGGCGCGGATCCGCAGGGGCGCAGCGGCCAGTCGACGATCGGCGCCACCCATCTGATCAAGATCGCGGTCGAGGCCGCGACCGGCAAGCGCGACGCGGTAGGCGTCTACGGCACCGACTTCGCCACGCCAGACGGTACCGGTGTGCGCGATTACATCCACGTCACCGACCTCGCCGCCGCGCATGTCGCCGCGTTGGAAGTCCTGGTCGCGAACCCTGCCGAGAGCCACACGCTCAACGCGGGCTATGGCAAGGGCTTCTCGGTGCTCGAGGTGCTCGATGCGGTCGACAAGGTTACCAACCGGACGATCGAGCGTCGCCTGGAAGGGCGTCGCGCAGGCGATCCGGCGATGCTGATCTCGGACAATCGCGCGATCTTGGAGACGCTCGACTGGACGCCGCAGCATGCCGATCTCGACGGCATCGTCCGCGATGCGCTGGCGTGGGAGCGCGCGCTGGCGGAGAAGGGCCGCTAGGAGGCCGGGTCGGCGGGCGGGGTGCCGAACGCATGGCGCTCGCCGCCGATCGCGCGACGGGCGCGGGCGGTGGCCAGCCACCAGGCGAGCGCCCAGAGCGTGCCGAAGCTCCAACCGGCCAGCACGTCGCTCGGCCAGTGGACGCCGAGATACACGCGGCTGCAGCCGATCGCGCCGACCAGCAGGATGGCGACGACCAGCAGATACGCTCGGGTCGCACGGTCTCGAGTCACTTGCGAGGCGAGGCCGGCGAGCGTGAGATAGACGATCGCGCTGTTCGCCGAATGCCCGCTCGGGAAGCTCATATGCGTGACGGTGACGAGGTGCGCGACGATGTCGGGACGCGGGCGGGCGACCTGCAGCTTGACGAGTTCGACCACGATATTGCCGGTGACGCTGGCCGCGACCATGGCGGCGGCGGTCAGCCAGAGGCGCTGAACGATCAGCAGGCCAGCGGCGACCACCACGACGATCGTCAGGACGATGCCGCCGCCGAGCGCGGTGACGTCGGCCGCGACCTTGGGCAGCCATGACGGCCCGCCCCACGCGCGCAGGCCGAGGATGATCGACCGGTCGAACGCGAACGGCCAGTGATCGACCGCGAGACCGACGAGTAGGATGAGGGCAAGCCCAATCGCCGCGACCGATGCGCCCGCGAGAATCGCCGGGACATGCCGCCGCCTGCTCGGCGCAACGCCCGAGACATCGATGGTGGGTCCGCCGGGGCTCGAACCCGGGACCTCTCGATTAAAAGTCGCTTGCTCTACCAACTGAGCTACGGACCCCCGCCATCGTGGACCGCGCACCTAATCGCGTGGCCGCTTTCGGTCAACCGATTGCGCCAATTGCCGGATCGTTCGCCCGGTCAGCGGATCGCGCCATGCCGGAATCAGGCCGGCGAGGGGGCCGAGGACGAAGCTGCGGGTGCGAAACGCGGCGTGCGGAACGGTGAGGCCGGGTGACGACCATGCGCCCCCCGACCAGAGTACGATGTCGAGGTCGATCACGCGGCTTCCCCAGCGGCGGCCGGGGCGGCGGCCGAACGCGCGCTCGATCCGTTTGAGGCGGACCAGCAGCGCGGCGGGGTCCTCCTGCGTTTCGATCAGCGCGACGGCGTTGGCGTAGCGGCGGTTCGAGGGGCCGAGCGGCGCGCTAGCTACGGTCGGCGACCGTGCGACGACACTGCCGAGGGTTTCCAAAGCGGCGGCGATCTCGCGTTCTGGAGCTCCGTGGCGGCCACGTCGGTTGGAGCCGAGCGCGATCGCGTAGGTGGTTGTGGCCTGCGCGATCGGCGGGAGCGGGGTTGCAGGCGACATTTGGTCCGCCTAGCGCAATCCCATGGATTCCACACCTTACGCTTCCGAGCTTCCCGAAACCGTCGACGAGACCGGCGACGTCGACGTCACGACCGTCTTCGCGCCTGTCTCCGCGTTGCCCGAGACCGAGCCGCCGCATGACTGCCCGCTCTGCCCTCGCCTCGTCGCGGTGCGCGAGCAGTTGCGCACCGAGTTCCCGACCTGGTGGAACGCGCCGGTGCCCGCGTTCGGCGATCCGGCGGCGTGGCTCGGCATCATCGGCCTCGCGCCGGGGAAGCATGGCGCGAACCGCACGGGCCGCGCGTTCACCGGGGATTATGCGGGGCAGTTCCTGTACGAGACGCTCGGGCGGTTCGGGCTTGCGACCGGGACTTACGGTGCGAAGGCCGAGGACGGGCTGGCGCTCGACGGCGCGATCATTCTCAACGCGGTGAAGTGCCTGCCGCCCGAGAACAAGCCGACGCCGGAGGAAATCCGCACCTGCCGGCCGTTCCTCGAGACGCAGGCGGATGCGGTGCCGACCGCGCGGGTGTTCGTGGCACTGGGGCATATCGCGCATCAGTCGGCGGTGAAGATGCTCGGCGGTCGGTTGCCCAAGGCGCGGTTCGCACATGGCGCAGAGCATGTGATGCCCGATGGTCGCGTGTTGATCGATAGCTTCCACTGCTCGCGGTACAACGTGAATACGGGCGTGCTGACGGCGGAGATGTTCGACGCGGTGTTCAAGCGGGCGCTGGAGTTGCGCGGGACCGTCTGAGCGGCGGTCTTTGCTCCCCTCCCTGGAAGGGAGGGGTTGGGGGTGGGTCGGTGTCCGGATTGCGGCTCGAGCAGGCCTACCCACCCCCTACCCCTCCCTTTCAGGGAGGGGAGCCGGACGACTAATCGATCACCCAGGCCTCGCCGGCCTCTGGCGTACGGAAGCGGTTGGCGGGGATGTGTTCGCGGATCAGCGCGGCGCGGAGGTGCTCGGGCGGTTCGTTGATACCCTCTGACGTCAGCTCGAACGTGCCCCAGTGGACACCGATCGCGTACGCCGCACCGAGTTGTTCGAACGCGGTCACCGCCTGGTCCGGGCCGATGTGGTTGTCGGTTTCGTGCCCTGCGAAATGATAGGCGCCGATCGGCAGGATCGCGAGGCGGACCGGGCCGGCGGCGCGCGCTTCGGTTGCCCAGCGCATATCGCCGGGGCCGGTGTCGCCTGCGAAATACAGGTTGCCGCCGGGTAGCGTCACGGTGAAGCCCGCCCAGAGCGTCTTGTCGCGGTCGCCGGGGTCGTATTCGCTCCAGTGGTGCGCGCGGTCGACGATCACGTCGATGCCGGGGCGCAGTGTCACGCGCCCGCCCCAGTCGCGCGCGACCGCACGGATGCCGCTGCGGGCGAGGATCCGGTCGTTGCCGAGGCCGGTCACGATCAGCGGCTTGTCGCGGTGCCAGAGCCGTCTCATCGTGGTCATGTCGAGATGGTCGCGGTGGTCGTGGCTGAGCAGGATCAGGTCGATCTTCGGCAGGTCCGCGAGACGCACGCCGGGTTCGCGAACGCGCTTGACGCCGACGAACTGGATCGGGGACGAGCGCTCGAGCCACATCGGATCGGTCAGGATGTTGAGCCCCTGGGTCTGCACCAGCACGGTCGAATGGCCGATCCAGGTGACGCGCATCGTCTGGCCCTCGACACGGGCCGGGGGCCGCGTCGGGGTGACGGGGACTTCGGGCCAGCTCCGATAGGGCGGCTTCACCAGATTGCGGAGCAGCGCGACCGGGCCCTGCTTCTGTTCGCCGGTGCTGCCCTGCACGCCGTCGGGGTTGAAAAAGCGTTCGCCGTTGAAGTGATTGCTCATCGGGAAGGTCTTTGTCGACGACGTCGCGCAGCCGGTGAGAAGCGTGAGCGCGAGCAGTATCGAGCGAGTGCGGATCATGGCGCGCTGACGACTATGTCACGCGATCATCAGCGTCCAGTCACGCGCGGAGGGCCATAGCGACCAACATGGATGATGATTTCGAAGTGCGCGGGTTGCACGAGCAGCTGTCGGAGGAACGCGCAGCCAAGGGCGAGGCGTTCGACCAGCGGATCGCATTGTTCACCGCGATCCTGGCGACGCTGGCGGCGGTGACCAGTTTCCTCGGCGGGCATACGCAGAACGAGGCGCTGCTCCACAAGAACGAGGCGGTGCTGATCAAGGCTCAAGCGTCGGATGCTTGGAGCTATTACCAGGCGGAGGATCTGAAGCGGCATATCGCGGAGATGGAGGTGGACCTCGCGCCGCCGGGGTTCGGTGCGACGCAGATGGCGACGCACCGGGCGGATATCGCGCGGTACAAGGCGCGGGGGACGACACTGAAGCGGGAGGCGGAGACGCTGGATCGACGCTCGGCGGCGGCGGATGGGGAGTCGGACGAGGCGCTGCGGCCGCATACGAAGCTGGCGCTGGCGGTGACCGCGATCCAGGTGGCGATCGCGCTGGCGTCAATTACGGCGCTGACGGGGCGGCGGTGGTTGCTGAGGGTCGCGGGGGCTGCTGCGCTGGTGGGGGCGTTGTTGGCGGGATTGGCGTGGTTCTGAACTGATCCTCCCCCGCCAGGGGGAGGTGTCGCCGAAGGTGACGGAGGGGGAGGACACGGAACCTCGGTCACCCTTTCCTCCCCCTCCGTCTGGCAAACGCCAGCCACCTCCCCCTGGCGGGGGAGGATCGAGAGGTCAGATGTCCTGGACTAGGCGGCCATACAGGTCCGGGCGGCGGTCGCGGAAGAAGCCGAAGGCGGCGCGGTGGCGCTTGACGATGTCGAGGTCGATCGTCGCGGTGATCACGCCTTCGTCGTCGCGGCCTAGCTCCGCCAGGATGTCGCCGCGCTCGTCGGCGATGAAGCTGGTGCCGTAGAAGGTCTGGCCGTGCTCGACGCCGACGCGGTTGGCGGCGACGATCGGGACGACGTTGCTGACCGCATGGCCGACCATGGCGCGCCGCCAGAGCCGCGCGGTGTCGAGCGAGGTGTCATGCGGCTCGCTGCCGATCGCGGTCGGGTAGAACAGGATTTCCGCGCCCATCAGCATCATCGCGCGCGCGGTCTCCGGGTACCATTGGTCCCAGCAGACGCCAACGCCTAGCGTCGTCCGTCCGGCGTCCGACGCGTGGGGCCAGACCTTGAAGCCGGTGTTGCCGGGGCGGAAGTAGAACTTCTCCTCGTAGCCGGGGCCGTCGGGGATGTGGCTCTTGCGATAGACGCCCTGGACGTTGCCGTCGGGGCCGATCATCGCGAGGCTGTTGTAATGATGCGGGCCGTCCGCCTCGAAGAAGCTGGTCGGGATGGTGACCTTGAGCGCTTCGGCGAGCGCCTGCATCGCGAGCACCGCCTTGTGCTCGCCGACCGGGGCGGCGTTGGCGAACAGGCCCTCGTCCTCGACGCGGCAGAAATACTCGCCCTCGAACAGCTCGGGCGGCAGGATCACCTGCGCGCCCTTCGCGGCGGCCTCGTGGACGAGGCGCGATACATGCGCGATGTTGCGGTCGATGTTGGGCGTGAAGCCCAGCTGCAGCGCGGCGACGGTGATCTCGGTCATGGCGGCGCATATAAGGTGACGCGCCATGGAGTGCGAGCCTTCTTGCTGTTCCCCCGCGGAGGCGGGGGTCCAGAATCTCGGGCGGTGTCGTTTGTGATCCTGGGCCCCCGCCTTCGCGGGGGAACAGTTCCCAGGTGCGCGCGCGATTGACACTCCCCTGCCCTGTCCGACATGCGGCAGGGATGATAGATCATACGCTCCCCGCAAGTTGGCAGGCGCTCGCTGCCGAGTTCGAGGCTCCATACATGCGGGCGCTGGGTGCCTTTCTGGAGGGCGAGCGGGCGGCGGGGGCTCTAGTGTTTCCCGAGGATGCGGACCGGTTTCGGGCGTTGGAGCTGACGCCGCTCGATCAGGTGCGGGTCGTGATCCTGGGGCAGGATCCGTATCATGGCGAGGGGCAGGCGCACGGACTGAGCTTCTCGGTGCGGGAGGGGGTGCGGACGCCGCCTAGCCTGGTGAACATCTACAAGGAGCTGGAGGCGGATCTCGGGATCCCGCGGGCGCGCCATGGCATGCTCGATCATTGGGCCGCGCAGGGCGTGTTGCTGCTCAACGCGGTGCTGAGCGTGCGGATGGGCGAGGCTGCGTCACATCAGAAGCGCGGGTGGGAGCGGTTTACCGACGCCGTCATCGCGGCGGTGAACGCGCAGGACAAACCGGTCGTGTTCCTGCTGTGGGGGGCGTATGCGCAGAAGAAGGCGGCGTTCGTCGATGACGTTACTAAGGGTGGGCGGCATCTGGTGATCCAGTCCGCGCATCCTTCGCCGCTGGCCGCGCGGACCGGGTTCTTCGGATCGCGGCCGTTCAGCCGGGCCAACGACTTTCTTAGAACCCATGGGCGCGCGCCGATCGACTGGGCGCTGCCGGAGACTGAATGATGAGCGACGGCGAATATGTGTACGACGAAGCGACTGGCGAGTGGGTCGCGGGCGGTGCGGCGACGGCTGTTGCGGCGGACGACGGCGCGGTGGTGGTGCGCGATTCGGTCGGCAACGTGCTGGCGGACGGCGACCAGGTGACGTTGATCAAGGACCTGACCGTGAAGGGCGCGGGGCAGACGCTCAAGCGCGGGACGGTGATCAAGTCGATCCGGTTGACCGGCGACGCACAGGAGATCGACTGCCGGTACGAGGGGATCAAGGGGCTGGTGCTGCGCGCGGAGTTCGTTCGGAAGCGGTAGGGCTTCGAAGCCGCGTTCGAGGGCCGGCGCCAAAGGTCACGATAAAGTTACGCTCGGAAACGGCGCCGGCCAGGACCTTCATGGTCATCCTCACCCTCCTGGACGCGGACCCTCTCGGGATATTTGGGCGGGATCGTCGCCTTCGCGGCGGCGAGCTGCGCCTCGAACGTCTGGACGGACGGTGCGGAACCGGTTGACGCGGGACGGCGCTTTGCGATGGGTTCGGCACGGATATCGGCGACTTCGAGCGCCATCACCAGCGCCTCGGGGGCCATCAGGCGGTGCGGTTCGGCGGGCATCGGCGGCGCGAGCGCGGCGAGCGTGGCCTCGACCGGCGACACCGGGATGGGCGCCGGCGCAGGCGACTGGCCGGGGGTGCGATAGCGATCGGGTTGGTGCGCCCGCAGGAGGAACATCAGCAGGCGATCGTTGTAGCGTACGCGCTGGCCGACACGGTTGCCGTCGCGGTCGAACACCGGCTCGGGCGATCCGTTGATCGCGCGGTCGAAGGCGAGATCGACCAGCCGCAGCGACGCGGTCTGCACCGCCGCATCCCACGCCGCCGCGAACGCCGCGCCATCGGCCGCGCGGCGCAGGCGGTAACACGAGGTCGCCGACATGTTCACCTCGATCGCGGCCTGCGTGACCGAGCCGGTATCCGCCAGCATGCCGATGAACGCCTGCTGCGTCGCGACCGTCCAGCCATCGTGCCGCACCTTCCGCCGGACCGGCACCCAGTCGTACTCGGCGAGGTCGAAGTCCTCGACCGTCGGGAGATGCTCGGGCTCGATGATGGTCATCGCGGTGGTCCGTGCGGTCGGCTCGGGAGCGGCCGGTTCGAGATCGGGGGCGATGTCGGGCATGACATCGCGGCGAGCGCGCGTGCGCGTGGGTTTGGTCATGGCCGGAGCGGATCAGGCGGGCGGCGTGTAGGACAGCGCTTGCGGGGGATGTTGGACTTTTTGTGGAGAGGGTGTGGCGCGGGGGCATCCATCACGCAGTGCTTTGTAGGGATGTGTAAAGTCGGGCAGCATGTTCTGGAAACACGGTTTCGTTGAAAGTGACGTTCGATCCCTTGTCGACGCGCTTGTCGATCCTTCCGTGTTGCCGTAGCTTAGACAGATGGCGCAAATGCATGTTTCGCTTCCGGACGACCTGGAAACCTGGGCCGAGGCGCGGGTCGCCGAAGGGCGGTACGGCGGGACCGACGGGTATATTCTCGATCTGATACGACGCGATCGGGACCACGAGCAAAAGCGGCGGGCCTTGCAGGCGGCGATCGACGAAGGCCTTGCATCGGGCGTGAGCGAGCGCGATCCGTTCGACTATCTCGACGAGTTGCGCGGCAGGCTACGGACCGCGAGTGCGGCTTGAACTGAGCCGAAAGGCTCAGAGCGATCTGGACGACATCCGGGACTTTAGCGTCCTGCACTTCGGCGTCGATCGGGCCGTCGCCTATCTGGACGCGTTTGAAGCGACCTTTCGGCGCATCCTGGACTTTTCTGAAATCGGCGCTCCGCATTCCGCACTAACTCCCGCGGCGCGCGCGATCGGCTGTCAGCGGCATCGCATATATTATGAGCTCAGCGGCGACACCGTGCTGATCATTCGTATCCTGCATCAGGCAATGGATGTGACGCGGTGGATTTAGACTGGAAAGGCGGCAGGAATCGATACGCCAACTTCGATTGGCGGCACGGGCATTCTTGAGCCGTTGCGGCAAAACCTCACGGGCTGGTGGTTGCGGCGGATCACGGGCAAGCACCGACTGATATACTGGGTTCGTAAATCGGCGACGCACAAACGCTTGAGGTGTTGTCGTGTCGGTATCATTCTTGATGAGGTGCCTTAACATGCGTGACGGGGCGCGCTGGACACGCACTCGCCTGAGCAGGAACAAGCTACGTCACACGTCAATTGCAGGCGGCATTTGCTCAGATGAACATACACGCGCAAGGCCGTGAGCAGACTTGGTCAAGATCGTTTCCCACAATGAAAAACTCGCTGGGCAACTGATGGTGAACAGGGTGGGAAGTATCATTCTTGAGTGGCCGACGTGTTGCAGGTAGGCTCCACCATCATTCGATACACGGCGGCAGATTGATCACGATGAATTACACGTTAAAAGAAGTGTTCACCCCTGGTGGCTTGCCATCTGTGACGTACGTCGATCGCGAGCACCTTGATCTGGAACGTAAGATCAAGCGCGCAGTGTCGCGGGGATACGCTATTAACGTAGTGACTGGCCCAACTAAATCGGGAAAATCGGTTCTTTGTCACAGAGTGCTCGGTAGCGTAAACCTTATCGCTATCGAGGGAGGGCAAGTTCAATCAGAGGACGAATTTTGGCAGCTTGTCGCGCATAAGATGCAGGTGGCGGCAACTGAAAAATCGTCTACATCTCGAGGCTCTAAAGCCTCGGTAACTGGCTCTGCCGGGTGGAAACTTGGCGCTCTCCTCACCCTCGGGAGCTCTCTTGAGGCAAATAACACGACAATATCTGAAAAGACCCTTGTTAAATCGCTAAAAATTGCTTGCATTGACGCAATGATAAATAGCGAAGCAGTGCTACTTGTTGACGATTTTCATTACGTTGATCCATCTATTCAAAAGACGATTATTCAAGCTGTAAAAGGTCCCGTAATGGCGGGTCTTACAGTATTTCTACTTGCAGTCCCGCATCGCGCTTTCGATCCAATAACTGTCGAGAACGAAATAGAAGGTCGCTTCAAGCACATTGAAATACCTCCATGGTCTGTTGATGATCTTGAATTGATACCGAAACGAGGATTTCCGGCTTTAAATATCGATTGTCCAAATGCTGTACAGCGACGTATTTGCGAAGAGGCGTTTGGAAACCCTCTGCTAGTTCAAGAGGCATGCTCAGAGTTGTGCCTAGAGAACGATATCGACAAAACGCAGCCGAAATCGACCAAAATTGATGGTTCAAAACTGGACAGCGCTTTTGCGGAGATCGCCCGAAGTAAAGGCTTTCCAAAGTTTGAAAAGCTGAAGAAGGGCCCGCAGGCTAGAAAAGCGCGTCAACCACGGTCATTGGCAGACGGTACGGAAGAAGATATATACTCGACCATTATGATGGCTATTGCCGCGAGCGGACCCAAAGCCAAGACATCTTACGATGATATTCGTGCTTCTATGAAAGATGTCTTGGCCGAGGGAGCAAAAATGCCACAGAAGAACGAAATCACTTCAGCTCTCAGCCATATGAGCGCAATTGCAAAAAAGGATATTAAAGGCGAACCCCCACTTGAATGGGTAAGAGATGATGACGATCTCATCATTACCGATCCATTCTTACTTTTTTATATGAAGTACGCTTTCCGTAAGAAGTAGTTAGTCTATTGACGAATTATAGATCTCACCTCCCTTTTCGCGGAATTTATTGCTCATATCAGCCATGCCTCTTTCGACGTCGGCGTGGGTGCCCTTGGCGAAGATCACTCGGTTGGTGTCGGTTTGGTCGAGGTCTGTGGCCAGGAACGTGTCCGCTGGCGCGTTCTGCTTCGCGGCAAAGTCCCGCACTTCTTGCGTGATCTTCATCGAGCAGAATTTTGGGCCGCACATCGAGCAGAAGTGGGCGGTCTTGGCGCCTTCGGCCGGCAATGTCTGGTCGTGGTAGGATTCGGCGGTTTCGGGGTCGAGGGAGAGGTTGAACTGGTCTCTCCAGCGGAACTCGAAGCGGGCGCGGGAGAGGGCGTCGTCGCGCCTCTGGGCGGCGGGGTGGCCCTTCGCCAGGTCGGCGGCGTGGGCGGCTAGTTTGTAGGTAACGACGCCGACCTTCACGTCGTCGCGGTCGGGGAGGCCTAGATGCTCTTTCGGCGTGACGTAGCAGAGCATCGCGGTGCCGTACCAGCCGATCATCGCGGCGCCGATGCCGCTGGTGATGTGGTCGTAGCCGGGGGCTATGTCCGTCGTCAGCGGCCCTAGGGTGTAGAAAGGTGCTTCGCCGCAGACTTCGAGTTGCTTGTCCATGTTCTCCTTGATCTTGTGCATCGGGACGTGGCCGGGGCCTTCGATCATGACCTGGACGTCGCTCTTCCACGCGCGGTGGGTGAGTTCGCCTAGCGTGTAGAGTTCGCTGAATTGCGCTTCGTCGTTGGCGTCGGCGATGCTGCCGGGGCGCAGGCCGTCGCCTAGGCTGTAGGCGATGTCGTACGCCTTCATGATCTCGGTGATCTCGTCGAAGCGCTCGTAGAGGAAGCTCTCCTTGTGGTGGCTGAGGCACCATTTCGCCATGATCGAGCCGCCGCGCGAGACGATGCCGGTGACGCGTTTCGCGGTCATCGGGATGTAGGCGAGGCGGACGCCGGCGTGGATCGTGAAGTAATCGACGCCCTGTTCGGCCTGCTCGATGAGCGTGTCGCGGAAGATCTCCCAGGTGAGGTCCTCGGCGACGCCGCCGACCTTTTCGAGCGCCTGGTAGATGGGGACGGTGCCGATCGGGACCGGCGAGTTGCGCAGGATCCATTCGCGCGTGTCGTGGATGTTGCGGCCGGTGCTGAGGTCCATCACCGTGTCCGCGCCCCAGCGGATCGACCAGACGAGCTTGTCGACTTCGGCGGCGACGTTGCTGGCGACCGCGGAGTTGCCGATGTTGGCGTTGATCTTGACGAGGAAGTTGCGGCCGATCGCCATCGGTTCGGATTCGGGGTGGTTGATGTTGTTGGGGATGATCGCGCGGCCGCGGGCGATCTCGTCGCGGACGAATTCGGGGGTTACGAAGTCGGGGATGCTTGCGCCGAAGGATTCGCCGTCTCGTTTGTAGTCTTTGAGCATGGCGCGGCCGAGGTTTTCTCGGGTGG